>CESO01090108.1_pt1 | contig 28818 bp, 27 predicted proteins | sample 356341 | NCBI WGS metagenome assembly CESO01 (sample SAMEA2621812, study PRJEB7988) | marine metagenome | biome: marine biome (ENVO:00000447); feature: deep chlorophyll maximum layer (ENVO:xxxxxxxx); material: "saline water (ENVO:00002010), including plankton (ENVO:xxxxxxxx)" | depth 35 m | reverse complement strand
ACGCAAGTTCGCGCATGCGTTGGAGCATATTCCCCACTTCAACCAGTGCTCCGTCTGCAGTACTGATCATACTAATTGCGTCGTTTGCGTTCCTGACTCCGGTCTCCAAACCCTTAATCTGCGAAGTCATTCGCGAAGCAATTGCGAGCCCGGCCGCATCATCCGACGCGCTATTAATGCGCTGACCAGTAGACAAGCGCTCCATGGCCGTATTCATGTTGCGTTCATTGCGTACGAGCGCATTTTGCGCTACCGACGCATTTACATTCGTATTCACCACGGCCATACACACCTCCAATTTTGCTATAACAAATTTTTAATGTCCTTGTTATCGGCTGCGTCAGAAAGTTCTTTAACGTTCAATTCAAAAAAATCTCGGGAATATCGATTAATCCCCTGTGGCCTCGATAACCAAGTTGGGAAATGACAGGCAGACATCAATCTCCTTGTCTTGTTCTGGTTTTGGCAGCGCGTTGCTTGTAAGGTTGGCAATGGCGCCCGAAAAATCGGCCTTTAATCTGATGTGCAATATGCGCCATCGAGCGGACACTAGTCATCCAAGCGAGAATTGCATTAACATCTTTTAGCTAGAAAACCTATGGTACCGGCAATGTCCATCTGACGGCGCCTGTGCGTATCGGTGGTGCGCACATGACAAATTGAGAAAGGAGTTTTTGATGCAACTCACCGTATCGGCATCCACCGCGTTTGCTTTTTATGACCTTGCGGCTAGCCCAGTAACCTTAGATTTTACTGCGTTTATGGTGTGTGCAAATGCGTTTAGAACGGCCCGCAAATTGAACTCGCTTCACGTCTTCATAGTGCCTAATGTTGGCGACGGGTTCCGAGCTTACTCGGAGCGAGACATCTTGTACGATGCTAATATAAAGCACTGGCGAGTAAAGAACTTGCTTCTGCCAGTTTGTGACTTGATTCCCGCATGTACTGCGGTGACGATAGCGCCGGACCGTGAGCGAGGTATATCTGAATGGAAGTTAGCAGCCACGCAGGAGGGTCACGTTTTTCCAGAAGCCTATCACCCCATAGACAATCCAATAGGTTTTTATCGCTATGGACTGGTCCCGCTCTTCGCAAGTGCTGGGCATGATGTACAACCTTTTCAGGCGCCCGACTTTGCGATAGACATTGCACGGAAATGGCTCGATTCGCGCTGTGCTGGAAAAATACCCGTTAGCATTACGCTGCGGAACAACGATTTTCACCCCGAACGGAACTCCGATTTAAACCAATGGGAAAAATTTTTGGACCAAATAGATTGCAGCTCCTACCAACCGATAATAATGAGGGATTCGGATACAGCGGATAGATTACTGCCAGCAACATTTGAAGCCTTGCCCAACTTCGATCAGGGCTTGTTTAATATACCAATGCGAACGGCGCTTTACGAAAGTTGTGCTTTAAATCTTTGCGTGACTTCCGGAACTTCGACGCTAGGTTTTTACAACAAATCCGTCAGCATATTGCAATTCAAAATTTTTAATCCGAAGGTGCCTACCTGCACAGAGGAGTTTCTTAACGCCAATGGAGTGTATATTGGCCAGCAATGGGCCTTTTTCAGCGACACACAGCGCTTTGAGTGGTGTGACGATACCGCTGAGGCTATTTCAACTGCTTTTCATTCGTGCATTGGTTCGGCCACTGTAAAGTACAGGAATCGGCGGAGTCAGTGATACGGCTTTTTTCACCATGCTATTTGTAAATTACAAGCAGGACATTGTGATCTAAACACTTTACACCTTTTCAAAGTCAATGCTGTTGTATCGAAGAAATTAAATCCCTTATAAACAAGGCAATTATAAAGCATGGCGTCAGGAATCCACGAAAAAGCCGTTTCAGGTAATCATCTATACAGCAACGCAGAAATTGATAGTATCGTCCTGAGCATTCTTAGGGAACCAACTGCATTTTACAGCGGATCAGAAGAATACGTTAAATGCAAGGCTGTTCTTAGACAAGCGATCGAAAAGTTATATATTAGCGATCCGGCAGGGCGTTTTAGTTTAGGAATTCTTGGTGATATATCGTTTCCCTCCGTCTCATTTGGAAATATCGACACGTCGCACCTGTTTGGAATTGACGAATTAATTTTATTTATATTTTATTGGATGAATAGAAATTCATACGTAAGCGCTCTGGACCTTGGGGCCAATATTGGGTTGCATACGATTCTTTTATCGAAATTTGGCTATAACGTTAAAAGCTTTGAGCCTGATCCGGACCACATCGATATTTTATGTAAGAATATTAATTTGAATAATTGCAAAAATATCGAAGTATTCAATAAAGCAGTATTTTTAAGGAATGAATTAAGGGAATTTATACGGGTAAAAAACAATTCAACAGGGTCGCACATATCAGGATTAAAAAATGATGTTTATGGCCCAATTGATACCTTTTCCGTTGAGTGTGTGAGGTTCAGAGAAATAGTGCCGAGTCATGCGGTCTTGATTAAGATGGACATAGAGGGTGCTGAAGGGGATGTAATTTGTTCCACAAGAAAATCTGATTGGTTTGAGACAGATATCTTGGTTGAAGTGGGCAGCCCAGAGAATGCGAATAACATTTTCCGTCATCTTGAAAATATGGGAGTTAATATGTTCCCACAAAAAAATGGCTGGAATAAGGCAACAAACACAGCAGACCTACCAATCAATTACTTGGAGGGTAGTTTATTTCTCTCGCTTAAAGAGCGCATGCCTTGGTAATTGTTAGGGAGTTTAGCCGGTGGATTTAGGGATTGAAGGCAAGGTAGCTCTAATTACGGGGGCGGGAAGAGGGTTAGGGGAGTCGATAGCTAGGACACTCGCTAGAGAAGGTGCCACAATTGTCGCGGTATCGAGGACTCAAGAGAGTTTAGACGAGCTTCTGCTTGATCTTCCAAAAGGAAATCATCACACACTGACTTTGGATTTGGAGCGCTCTGACGCTGCAGAGGGCGTTTCGAAATTTCTGGGCAGGGAAAATATTTTTCCCGACATTATTGTAAATAATGTCGGTGGCAACTTAGGCATTACAGATCCACTTTGCTCAGCGAAGCAGTGGCGTAAGGTATTTCACTTAAATCTAGAGGTGGCTATTGATATTAATCGCCATTGCATACCTAAAATGCGATCTAAGCGCTGGGGTCGCATTTGTCACGTTTCTTCGGTCGCTGCGTCAGAGAACCAAGGCCCACCAGCGTACTGTGCCGCGAAGGCAGCACTTAACGCTTATGTACGAAGTGTCGGTAGATATGTAGCTCCTGAAAATGTGATTCTTACTTCGGTAATGCCAGGGGCCGTGCTGACAAAGGGAGGTTACTGGGACGTGGCCTCCAGAGAGCGGGAGAGCCACGTGAAAGCATATTTATCGAGCCGGATGGCCATACAGCGGTTTGGTCGGCCTGAAGAGATCTCGGGACTAGTCGCTTTTATGTGCAGCCAGCACGCTTCGTTTTGTATTGGTACCAATGTTCTTGTTGACGGCGGCCAGGGAAGAAGTTTTTTTGAAGGATAGAATATTTACTTTACACAGAGGTGCTGGATGAATAGTGATCTCCGCAGTGCAATAGTTGATCTTATTTGTACAGCTAAGGAAGGACATATACCGAGCTCTTTTTCGGTCGTAGATATAATCGCGTACTTGTACGAAGAGATCTTGGCATACAAACCAGATTTCCCCGATTGGCCAGAAAGGGATTATTTTATTTTAAGTAAAGGACATGGTGCGTTAGCTTTATATGTAGTGATGAACAAATACGGCCTGTTGAGTGCGGAAGAGCTCTTGAAGTACAGCCTGCCGGGAGGCGTGTGCGGTGGGCATCCTGAGATCAGCGTTCCGCATGTAGAGGCTTCCACCGGTTCCTTGGGGCATGGTTTTCCGACCGCTGTTGGTTGCGCTTTGGGCCTGCGAATTCAAAATATGAAAAATCGTGTCTTCGTACTGCTAGGGGACGGTGAGTGTCATGAGGGCACCATCTGGGAGGCGGCGAATGTTGCCGCAAACCAACATCTCGGAAATCTCGTCGCGATCGTAGACTGGAATAAAAGTGGGTCGCAACTTATGCCCATTGATGATCTGCCTTCCCGCTGGGCTTCCTTTGGGTGGGACGTTCATCAGGTTGATGGGCATCAACGAGATGCAATAAGTGATGTTTTTTCTTGCCTGCAATACGCTTCAACTGGCTGCCCGAGCGTGATTATCGCGAATACTATCAAAGGAAAAGGAGTTTCTTTCTTGGAGGGCCATGGTATCTGGCATCACCGAGTACCAAGCGATGCCGAGTATCAGAAAATTATGGCCGAGTTACAGGGCGACAGATGAAACATTTGCGCCAACAATTTGCAGACACGATGCTAGAACTGGGAGATCATGACCATAGCCTAGTGGTAATGGTCGGCGATATAAGTCATGGGATATTGCAGCCCTTCGCAAAACGCCACCCTAACCGTTATTACAACATCGGTATCTGCGAACCCACTATTGTGAATATGGCGGCGGGAATGAGTAAGGTTGGTTTAACGCCTGTTCTTCATACCATTGCACCTTTCTTAATAGAAAGAGCATATGAGCAAATAAAATTAGATTTTGGGTATCAGAAGCTATCCGCTAACTTCGTCTCCGTGGGGGGCTCCTTTGATTATTCCCAACTTGGATGTAGTCATCATTGCTACACAGACTTTTCACTAATGTCCCACCTTCACAAAGCAAACATTTTTGTTCCTGGAAGCGCTTTAGAGTTCGACGCATTGTTTAAGCAAGTATACAAAAATAACGAGATCAACTATTTCCGCTTGCCAGACAACCCTCATGGAGTAGAGTTCCAGAGCGACGCAGTCGTGGCTGGCTCGGCCATTCAGCTCCGGCATGGAGAAGATATTACCGTGGTTACTATGGGCAGTCATTTAAAAAGCGCCATAGCTGCCCTTGATGCCTTGAGCGAACAGGGTTACTCCGCTGACCTACTTTATTATCCTACCCTTAAACCCTTTGATCACGTGGCAGTACACGCCAGTCTCATGAAGACTAGGCGCGTTCTATGTGTTGAGGAATTATCTGCCCATGATGGTATTTTCAATCAAATCCTTAAGGCGTCCATCGGCATTGGTTCGGTGCAATTCAGGCAAATAGCAGTGGAGGATTTTATACATGGGTACGGATCCTTCGAATATTTATGTGAAAAAGTCGGTCTTACTCAGCAGAACATAACTGACCAGTGTATGCGGCTGATACGGCAGTCAAAGTGATTGGAAGTTCGGATATAGGTACTGAGTGCGGTGTGTGCGGTGCAATCGACGTTTCGACTTTATGGGACTTACCTGATCTGCCGCTCTCAGAGTGTTTTGGTGCTTACGATCCCGAGTTCCCGTCCTTTGATCAGGCCCTGCAGCAATGTGATGCGTGTGGGCATATGCAACTAAGGAAGTGTTTGCAACCGTCTGATTTATACACACAAAGTGAATATGCTTATCGATCAACTAAAGCCACTGGCACCCCACTTCGCGTGAAATCCTTTACCGAATTTTGCTTGGAGCAAGTTGACAGTAACGAAGGCTTGTCAGTCGTCGATATAGGGGGAAATGATCAGGCGCTTCTGAACGCTTTTTCAGTGGAAACAGAGCGCCTTGAATTAATAGATCCGATCCGTATGGCTGACAATGGAAAAATTATTGATGGAGTAGTTATCAATGGATGTTTTGTTGAGGAAATGAATTTAGATTCGGATCTTCGATATCGTCCTAGTCTTGTTGTTTGCGCACACACGTTAGAGCACATAGAAAAACCAATCTATTTTTTAAGAAAGATTTTTCAGGAATGCCCGCCTAACTGCGTCTTTGTCTTTGAGGTTCCATGCGCGAGTCGAATGATTGAAAATGCACGCTTTGACGCAATTTTTCACCAACACCTTCACTATTTTTCTCTGCGCGATCTCGAAAGATTGATTACTAGAGCTGGAGGAATGGTTACGTCATACCGATATAATGCGCAACCAACCTTGGGTGGGTCCATCATGGTTGCCTGTAAATCTCATGTGGCCTCGGGAAAGAATAACAAAACAAAACTTTATGTCGATCACGACGCTATGGTCAACGTCGAAGCTCTTTCTCGCAATTTTTTCGAGAAAAAGCGTAAATTCCAAAACTTTATGAAAAACTTACGTGCTCAAATAATAGAAAGGGATGGATCCAAACTTTATGGATATGGCGCTAGTTTGATGTTGCCAAATCTTCTTTATCATTTAGATTTACCTGCCGAAACTTTCTCGCTTGTCATAGACGATGACCAACAGAAAGACGGCTGGCAGTATAAAAACCTTAATCTCTCAATAAGATTTTGCGATTCGGAAGAAATTATAAGAAAGCAAAAAATTTTAGTTACGTCGGTTGAAAACGCGAATATTCTATACGAGCGGGCACGCAATTTCGAGCCAGAGAGAATTTATCTGCCAGTGATAAAATAACGCATGGTTGTGTGGCGATATTAAATAAAGTGCGCCTGCGTAAAGATATATTAGGAGGATTCCGTGGCTAAATATAAAAATATTGAAGCTCATTGGGATTGCGTTACGGCCGATACGAAGCTTGGCCATTTGGTGATGTTCGTGAAAGAAATCGGCATCCTTGCACAGGAATGCGAAAAGAAGGTCAAGGTCATCGTTTATAGAGCGAATAAAGAGCAACAGACCTGGATTAAGGAGGTGTTAAATTTACTGTCTGTGCAGAGCGTTATTCTGTTTTCTGAAAATGCATATGAGGAAGGCAGTGTGGCGGCTTGGAACTGGCCAGGAGTGGCGGAATTGGGCGGTCAGCTGGCAAGTTGGTCTGGGAGTACTCTTTGGTTGCAAAGCGCGGTTATTAAGTACCCTAATTGGCCAAAGTTCCGGAGTTTAATGTGTATACCTTACAATTGCCGTGATTTGGACTGGTCGAAGTCTGTGGCAGTGCATCTGAAAAATCATCCCAGTGATGTGAAAAGTAATGCGAATCAAGACGCATGGCTTTCACTATTTGGTGCTGCGCTAGCAGATGCTCCAGAGTATCAATTTCTTCTAATTGGTGATGACAAGTTTGAAGCTGGAACATTGCCCGAGAATGTCAGACCTGCGGGAAACACTCTCGGCGAGTACTTTTCAGTGTTGGAGCGCAGTGCGGCGTTCATGGGTATGGCCAGTGGGTTTTGCATATATGCACTCTTAGAAAATAAGCCGTGTCGAGTTTGGAAGCATGCAACTCATCATGCTAAGCACATGGAGCGTGAGCTAGGGGAGAGTGGAAGATTTGCTTTTGCAGGAAATCGGCAGAAGTTTTTTAGGTCAGAGGATGCAGCGACCTCCCTTAAAAATGAATTTAAAGCTTTGCGCGTAGAAATGCAGGCGGAAGCACAATGACGTGTCATCATGCTTGCCCGAAAGACTGTGAGAGTAAATAGTGGTATTACCTGAGAAAGACACGAGGGTGTTTCAGAATGATCTTTTTTCTGGACGAAGAGTGGTAGTTGTTGGTGCAGCCCGAGGGATTGGCAGGGCGATAGGGGAGACCTTCCTACATCATGGGGCAGATGTCGTTGGCGTTGACGCGTTTCCGTCTAAACCAGAGACAAATCCCCGATTCTCGATCATGAAAAGGGACGTGTCGGACTATGCCGTGATCACTGGCTTAATAGACGAAATCACAACAACTTATGGGGATATAGACGTTCTCGTAAATAATGCTCGTGCAAAAGATAATGCGCTCCCATTACACGAGACTCTGGAAAACTTCACGGCAAACGTTGACATTGGCTTGCTGGCCCCTCTGTTAGCCAGCCAATCCTTCGTTAACCATATAAAATCAACATCTTCCCGTCATAGGCAGGGGAGCGTGATAATAAACATATCTTCAATAGCAGCGAGTTCAGTTAGCAAAGAATCAGCAAGTTATCACATTATCAAGGCCGGCCTCGAATCGCTAACGCGTTATCTTGCGGTGTACGCTGGAGATAGCGGTGTTAGGGTAAATGCTATCGCCCCCGGGTTTATTGTGCAGGACGAGCATGAAAAACGCTTCATGAGTGCTTCGAATCGCGATTACAAAGAGATGGCCGAAAGCGCCCACCCTCTAAAAACCGTTGGGAACAGTCAGGATGTCGCCAACGTATCAATATTTCTCGCATCTAATGCTTCACGATTCATTACTGGGGAGACCATTAGCGTCTCAGGAGGTCTAAATCTTCGGGACAATTGGGCAATGTCTATTCAAAGACAAGACACAGTTTCCGGAGGTGGGTAGCTATGCCACGATACTCGCGGACGGCGGTGATTGCTGGGGGAACTAGGGGTATGGGCTTGGCGATCAGTGAATCTTTTTTTCGTCAAGGCTTCAATGTCATCGTTATGGCTCGGGACGTGTCCGTCGTTAAAGGCTTAGAGAAAGAGTGGAGGGGAGTGAGCCAATCCTCAGAATTCGGTAGCTTGGCAGGTTACGCCGTCGACGCTGTTGATGAGCTCGCGGTGGTGGAGATCGCCGCGGCTTTGCAATCTAAATATGCCTCGATAGACATCCTTGTGAATAACATCGGTGGCGTTCATAGGTCCCGAAAATTTTTGGATTTGGAGCCTACTGACTGGCTTGAATCATTTAATCTAAACGTATTGCCGATGGTTATTGTCAGCAAGGCTTTTTTTCCCGCATTGAAAAATTCTAAATGTGCTCGACTTATTAATATAAGCTCAGTCACAGGATTAGAGCCCGGTGAATTTTCACCGCATTATTCAGCTAGTAAAGCAGCTACCATAAACTTTAGTAAACATCTTGCGAATGCTTGGGCAGTCTACGGAATAACCGTAAATTGCATTGCAGCAGGTTCGATCAATAGCAGCGCTTTGCATGGCATTATGGACAATCAAGCACTCGAGGAATCGCGCAGTGTGGAAGAGGTTTCTGAAGCCGTTTTATCGGCAATCGGTCGAAATATTCCATTGGGCAGGCTTGGTGTTCCTAAAGACATTGCTAATCTAGTGGATTACCTAGTTTCTCCGGGTGCTGACTGGATTACTGGAGCAACTGTCACTATTGATGGAGGAAAGCACAAGGGAATCTTTTAAATTTTCTTAACACGCAACCCAATCGTGACCGATTCAACAATTTATTGACGAACTCAAAACATTCTATTTCAACAGAGGGAAAGAGATTCTGTAAGCCGCCTCAAAAGCCTTTTGGGAGAAAATTTTTGTAAACCCAAGAATACAAGCGACGTCTCTATGTTATTCACGCTAAGCTCCCTCGCACAGACCGTAACAATATTGTATCAACTGCGCCTAAACATAGTGTGTGAAAAACATCAGGCGACTGAGCAATATTCATCGATACTGCTTTGGCTTGCAGCAGCGCATGCCAAAAAAATCTATGGCGCCTCGCACGCCAATAAACTGGCTATATCAATTTGCTGCTGGCGATCATCAAACTCGATATGTAGGCGGACGCTTGACGGTACAATTTATGTTGAGTGTTGGAAATCGGCCCCGTACTATCAGCAGATATTAAGCTGGCTTATATCGCTTTTGAGGCCCCCGTTTGATTTTTACGCAGTGGATGGTGTATAGACGTCAATCTGATAAGCCCCTGACCAGGTGGCGTTTTAGCATCCGACACTTCGTTTCATAACTGAACTATATTTAGACTGGTCTATTTCGTGTCAAGGATCGAGAGGATTTGGGATGAGCGGGCAAAATCAACTTGCCAAATCTACGATAAAAATTGTTCATCATGAAACCGATATATGCAGTCTCATAGACGTCATTATTAACAGGACATTTGAGGTAGATAAAACATACGCCCGCTTAGAACTGGATGCCTACAGAGAGATGATGCTCAGTGTTCAGATGGCTTTAAACGACCAGCGATGTAACCGCAAAATCGTAGACTCGATTAAAAAAGATCTCATAGAGTATTTAGAAACGGATCAGTTTCTGATTCAAAGCAACCTATATTTTCGGGCATCCCGACCACGGCAGCAACCAGGCCAAGAAAATATAGATTGGCACAGAGAGAGCTTCTATGGTCCCAATCTGTCAAAGGTTGTGAACGTATGGACGCCTATACGTGATGTTTCCGGCGCGAATTCGTTACAGTACATTCCAGAAAGCCAGTTGATTCCCGACAGACTAATCATCAGAGAAAAAATGGGATCCACACATACGAAACGCTTCTCTACCGGCCACAGATTAGGTTTTAATTACGATCCCAAAGTGATCACTGGAGGCGTCGATTTCACGAATACGAAAAGGCTGATAGTGTCGCCTGGCGCTAGTGCGCTGTTTAGCGGAAATTTAATCCACGGAGCCGCAACTAATTTGTCACCAAAAATCAGATTCAGTGTCGATTTTCAGGTTATACGAAAGAAAGATTATTCTACAAAAAACAAAAAGGCCCATTTTAGTTCGGGCCTGGAATACTTTATTGAAATGTAAATAAGGATATACCGCGGTGCGTCGATTGCTATATCGACATTTTGCACAGCTCGTATAGTGCGGCGCTAATTTTGCACAGAAATCTGTTTAAAAAAGATAAAAGATTCCATTACGAGAAAATCAATGTCAGTCCATAAAAACGTTGATAAGGCTTCATCGGGAGAGTTTACGATTGGCTCACCCTTTCGATTGAAGGACGTGTTCATCAATACCGGCACACCAGACTGCTTACCAAAAGCTGTAAGAAGCTCATGCAGAAATGGATCTGATTCACTATGAACCACCTGCACGCGCGAAGTGCCGTCAACATGGGTTATCGCTTCCAAAGTGCTCTGGTGTTCCGTTCTTACATTAGTAACCGCCATCATGTATGCAAACGGCTGTGCTTCAGCTTTTGCAGCAGGCTGAAATTCGAATAGTTCTGCCGCGGCTTCCAACGCCACTATCGGGGCAAATGGTCGAAAGAGCTCTCTAAACTTAACAGCATGGTTGACCCTGGCTTTCATATCTGCGCTCCGCGGGTCGGCAATAATGGACCGATTCCCTAGGGCCCGGGGACCGAATTCAAAGCCACCACGCAATATAGCCCCGACTTGCCCTTTCATTAATCGCCCGACTATCTCCTCTATTAAAGAAGCCGACGCCACGTGCTCGACAAAGTGCGGATACTTATTAAGCCTACCTGCTTCAATGATTTCGGAAGGGCCATACGATTTTCCGAGCGCACCGGTCTTGAGTCGCACTTGATCTCTAATCTGGTGCATTTTCGAGCCAAGGGCACAGAATGCTGCACCCACGGCCGCGCCGTTGTCACCCGCTGCGGGCTGGATGAAAACATTTTCAAAACTTGATTCTAGAACTATTCTGCCGTTGAGCACTGAATTCAGCGCTACTCCACCCGCGTAAACTAAATTTTTTTGGTTAGTAAGTGAATATAATTCTTCTACTAACTCAAGTACTACAGCCTCCAAGACATCTTGAAGCGAAGCTGCGATATCCGCGTAATACTGTTGTGACTCTATTACCAATTCTTTCGAATTAGTGAACGAACCGACGTCCGAATCCGCGCTTAAAAACTCTGCATCTCGAAGTCTTGGCGTCCCAAAAACTGAAATAAACTTTTGAGTAAGGTTGGTGCTGGAACTTCTATCAAAAGAAAAGTAAGACATATCCAGATTGAATTTAAATCCCTTTTGATACTGGAATAAGCGTCTTATTTTCTCGGTGTATTTTGGTGATCCGTAGGCGGCCATACCCATTACCTTGAATTCACCATCGTTCACTTCGAAGCCTAGAAACTCGGCGAACGCCGAATACATTAAGCCCAGCGAATGTGGAAAGCGATGAGACGCGATCTTCTGGTATTTGCCATTTTCGAATTTACCAAATGTCGCGGTCTCCCATTCGCCAACGCCATCCAACGTTAAGCAAGCGGCCGATGAATAGCCGCTCGGCCCAAATGCAGAATAGGCATGTGAAAGGTGATGGGGAAAAAACTTAATGCAGTCACGGTTTATGCCTAAGTGATTTGTAATGTAATCGGCAACCCATAATTTTTGATTGGCCCACCCGGAAAGAATAGAGTTTAAGTTTAGGTCCGATCTAAACAGGCTTTTTAAATAGTTATATCCTACACGATTGAGCTTGGACCAAGGTTCCTCATAGAAGGCTACGATGTCGACGTCTGATGGCTTTAGATTTGCTTCTGCTAAGCAGAAATCGATAGCGTGCTTTGGGAAATTATGATCGTGTTTCCGCCTTGTAAATCTCTCTTCCTCTGCAGCGGCTAATACGCCGTGATCAGCGCTTATTAGAGCGGCTGCGGAGTCATGAAAAAAGCAAGAGATGCCCAGCACATTCATTTTTTTAGGGCTATATTATCGTTTGGGTCAAATGGGCCCGGCCGGACTTCCAGAAATCTACAAACTTCAATGGATGACGAATTCCTCACGGCATGCGCCACTCCAGGGTTGATCAAAAATCCGGGTTGCTTTTGTGGATCGAGGATGACCTCGGATAGGTCGCCAGATTCGTCGGCGACTGCGAGCGCCATCGTACCCTCTATGACCCAATAGAATTCCGCCCGAACTTTGTGATAGTGCGCCGGGTAAGAGGCGGATGGGGCCAGTACCAAGAGCATGACGTGCAGAGGATCATCGAGTTGCTTGTGCACACAAAGCCGTCCGAGCGATTCGCTGGGGGTGAACGCGTGTAACATTTCTCTGGTGACTAGCATGATCAATAGCGCCGCTGGGGATCAGATTTGTCCTCTTCACTCGCGAGGTTCTTGAGTTCTGTTGAGTCTGTGTTCAGGAAAATATCACAGAATGTACTCGTCAAATCCAGCAATTCACCGACATCCATATCCAGTTGGGGGCTAAAGGTGAAGCGATGCCATTTGCCGTCTACAAGTAATTTGGCGTCGTTTTCACAGCTCTTGGTAACTTGACGAGCAAAAGAATCTGTTAACTCTCCTCGGAGTTGCACGCTATAACGCATTCCCCGCCCGGTACAACTTTGGAATCGGGCTGAGCGGTGCAACCTATCCGTAATTAAATTCACCGCTGCAGCGCCCTTACTCCGCACCGAGCCCAAAAATTCCTCATCACATATTTTTTTTTGCACATATTCTGCAACGGCCAGAGCTACTGAATGGCCTTGAAATGTGTTCGTTTGCTGAATGCGGCCATTTTCTGACCGAATAGTGTCAAGGATCTCGTCTTTAACGAGGAGCGCGTTGCATGGGAAGTAGCCTCCCGCAAGCGTCTTGCCCATGACTGTGATGTCAGGCGTCGCGCGGTCTTGCTCCCAGCAATAATATGTCCCTGAAACGCCCGGTCCGCAGATAATTTCATCCAATATTAAAATAATTCCATGACGGTGGCACATCTCCTTTATAAGCCGCCAATAACCTGTAGGGCGCTTGACATAACCCGTTAATCCACCAGATATTGTTTCTCCGACAATGCAACAGATTTTGGAGGGACCCACCGACCGCAGCACCGCCTCAAAATTTTTTATGCCGTGATTGAGAAGATCGGATTCATTCATGACGTCGGGCGGAGGACGGAACGAGTTGAGCTCTTCAAGTCGGTGAATGTTGTTTGGGAATAACGGCGAATACATGTCGAGATTGGGCCTGTCACCCAATGACATAGCACCGAGGGTGCTACCGTGGTAAGACTCGCGAAAGCTTACTATTTGAGACCTCTCGGGTTCCCCTGCGGCGCAATGGAACTGGTAAGCAAGTTTTAAAGCTCCCTCAATCCCATCTGAACCGCTCAATCCAGGATAAAAAACTGACCAACCAGTGCCCCGATCTTTCTGAGGTACGCCTTTCACCAATAGTTTAGCCAAGCGTTCGCGCATTGGGTCGTGGAAGGTTTTGTAGTCAAGGTGGGAGTATGTGAGTAGTTGCTTATGTACGAGGTCGGCGACATCGTTATCGCCCCAGCTCAAAACTGAATGGGAGGTAATTCCGCCAGTTAAGTCTTTAACAATATTGCCGTTACAAAATTTGATCTGATGACCGAAGCAGCGCTCAACAGCCGGCATGTCGCTCTCAAAAAAAGTGGGTGCATAGGTCATAGCGGATTTAACCCGTACAGTTCCGACACTGGCGTGTCCCACCCCTGAGTTAACAACCGGGCGACCTGCGACAAATCTTCCCGATAGTAAAACTTCCCATCACCAATCGAACTTTGCTGGCACAAATCAGGAAATCGACTATGAATGTAAAAGTAGGAAAAGTTACTCGCCAGGTAAGTCATCATTTCTAACTGGCATCTGACCCACAGGGTTCTAAGCGTGTCAGTTGCTAAATACGTATGTACATGTTTTTGGAATAACACCTCGCCGTGGTCAATTACTCTATCTATTCTGTGAAGCGACCAGCCAGGATCCTCCCCAGCAAGAACGGAAAAAAGAATCGGGTAGCTACCTCTGTACCGGGGAAGCATAGAGGAATGCAGATTTACACTTTTATCTGCGAACTGGTCGCATATGTGTTCCGGTATCTTGTGGGGGTATCTGTCGGAGATAATTACATCGGCTTTGATCGTAGCCTCAACCGGGGATGTTCTCACCGTTACCTCGATGCTCTGCATTTCTAGTGCTTCTGGTATGAGAGTATTGAAGTTTGATCTGTTATTGGTGAGATAAAGTGCCCTCATGCGATCATATCGGATGAATGCCAATACATATTATGTAGTGGGCCATTCGAAGATATCCGGTGTGGACAACCTCATCATTCATGGAGAATATCAAGGCATTCTCAAAAAACTCCTTGGTCAGGGAGAGTAGTGCTTCGCCAGTCTTGCAGTTAATGTGTCCTTCCCCTCCGCCAGACGCGTAAGGCTGGGATTCAATTGAGGGCATACCTACAACGAAAATGGCATCGGAAGAGAGGGACTGGCATATGTTCTCAAAGTACGTTTCTTCCCGCTGCTGAGGGATATGTTCCAGAACATCGAGAGACACAGCCGATGCAAATTGGCCGGCGACTCGGCCGTCGGCTAAAATGTCGTGTTTGAAAAAAGTCTTGTTTGCATCACCAGAAAACCTTGACGACGCATCGTTTACGAAGATTTCATCTACGTCTATCCCCGTGTAGGACGTGATGTTTTGAGTAAGAAGATGAGATCCAAATCCATCGCCGCAACCTATTTCCAACACACTTGACTTCCCTGTCAATATCTTTGACGCGAACTTATAGCGACTTAATAAAAAAACCAGCCGTCGGGGATCCTTGATGTAAGTAGAGCCGCTAGTTAGGCCCATACCTACCGGTCCTAACTCCTCGCGAAGTTGGACTTGCCATTGGTACTGCGGCTCATATGTTTTCATTTCAGTTCATGCTGTAAACGAAATTGTTAGTCGGCCCCGTTTGACGGGAGGTGATGGCCGCCTCTTTGTGCCTGCGGAATACGAATCTGAAAAGTAAGAAAAAAAGTTTTGAGCGCGTCATTTCAACAGTATAGTTCTCGCTGCCTTATGGTAGCAACACGCCGCTTCATAATTACCCTCGCGTAGCAGATGGTGTGTATCTCCAAAATGATCGATGTCTGGGGAAAGTGCAGTAAAGTGAGAATGCAGATTTGCCACATTCATGGGCTCAAGTTTCCTCAATATCTCATCAGAAAAGTTCTGATACAGATGCTCAACATTTTTGTAAATGGTCTGATAATACGGGTTATATGAACCCCGCCGCTTTTGCTCTGGTTCGGAAAGCTTGGCTTTAGAAGTAATCCAGGGCTGAAATCCTGCAATGAATGTTTCGACGTCGAGGCTTTTGGCTAACCGATTGAATTGGTGCACTCTAAAGGTATAGGCATCGATGATGGAAGAGGGCGAAACACGGTCCTTCGCTGGTCGAAAGTTCGGCTGATTGTGGTCAGAATATTGATAATCTATGTCCACGTTTTCAGCATTGTGTATTTTTTTCCCCCATGCTTCTAAGACGTCTGGGTACCCTATGCAATAGCTATTCACCAAAACCGGATCGTTCATCTGCATTGTGCATAAGTCGTTAGCTGCAGAGTGGCAAATCACCAAGTGTGGGTCGATGAGATGTCCAAACTGCACAAAATTACTGATTTGATTTAGCACCAAATTACCGGGCTGGCTTAGATTAAAGATTTTTATATTCTTCCCGATTCTCTCACAGAGCTCCTCATCCTCATTTAATATCTTCTCAAGCTTATAAACTAGGGTGTCTTCCTTGGGCACCAGAACGTCAAACCCCGTTGAGCCCCCGAAAAATGCAATCCGAAAAACGTCGCGATACGCCGCAGAAATATCTTCCAGCTCAGTGTCGATTCTAAAGCCTAAGCTGTTTACTCCCCCCCACTTCACATGCCTGAACAGGTAGCCATAGGGCCAATAATAGAATCCATAGTCAGACGATTGTGACAACTCATTAAAAATATTGTGTTCAGCGTAGCTAGTGAAATCAAAATCAACCGAGATAGACCCAGACATTACCCGCTGGGCTGGGCCTAGCAGATCACTCTTGGAGTTCGTTTTTCTGAAAAAATTAAACATTTAAGCTCTCCAAATAAACGATGGAAGATTCAATAAGGTATTGAGAATCCACCAAAGATGCTTCTCTCCAGTCGTAAATTTGGTCAGGCCGAAAAAATGGAATGTTGTCGGTGGTCGAAATTTGTTGATTTGCCCAGTATCTCTCATCGGAAATGAAACTTGCTGAGTTAAGTGATCCGAAGTTAATGAAGCTGCAATTACTTAGCCACAGAATCGATGAGTGTCCTCCCGTCCACGTTATGTTGCCATGGCAACTTTCATAAAGTGCCAGACGCAGTTCGAGATCGAGCCCGGCGCTCAATGCAACCCGTTCCCTTGGAAAAATGGAAGTTTCACCAGATAAGGCCATTTGCTGATCGGGAATTATCACGCAGTGATAACCGCTGTTTTCAAGTTGGTTATACAGGGCTAGCCAGTCGTCCAGATTTGTATCTCGGGTTCGTCTATAGTCTGCGGACCGAATGCTGAGAGAAATATTTTTTTTGACCCCAGATAGGTAAGAGCTCATGAAATTTCGCGCCTGCTGACCCGCTCGCAGAAGGCGAAAATCAAGCTTCTTTTGATCTAATAATCTTATGAAGTCCCAAGAGTAAGGCAGGGGGCGGGGCGTTTCTGAGGTCCATGCTGCGGGGTGTAAAAGCTGTTTATCAAAAGTGATATCTCTATGATCTAGCGTGGAAACCTGTCGGACGTTTTCGATCAAGCCGGCCCCTCGTATTAATATGTTCTGTGATCGCCAACGCTTGATCGATTCATCATAATCTCTATCTCGATCCGACATATTGCGGTATGAATCTCTGATAAAAAAAACAGAGCAAAAGTCGCTCTCGAAGGGATGTGCCTGCATCAGTGCCGCAGCTCCGCACATGGCGACTAAACCGTCAAAAGTTATCGGCATTATTGAAAAATCATAAACAATATTTAAGTCAGACATTTAGTGTTGGCTCAAAGGCCCCTTTATATGCTCAGATAAAGGCAATCCGTCTTTAGAGAAGGAAGACACTGGGCGACTTGCTAGCGTTTTGAAACATCATTGGCATCCCACGACGCGCTAATGCAATCTACCAACTCTGCTTGAAGAAGCGGTTTGTTGCCAAGACGCCCAACTTGCATGCCAGCGGCGATTGATCCAAGTGAGGAGGCCATCCAAGGTGTGGCTCCTAGAGCAAGCGCCATTCCCGTTGTGATCAGCATAGAGTCACCGGCTCCAGCCACGTCAATCGGATTATGGTTTAGCGCGGGTAGCTGATCAGTGGTAATCCTTCCATCTCCAGAATCCATATGCAACAACACTCCATCAGAGCCCAGCTTAACCATCACGCTCTTAGCGCTTGCCAAGACCCTGAGCCTCTCGGCAATCACAGTGAGCCCGTCATCATTATCTCGCAAGCTCACCCTGACCTCTCGCTCGGTCGCAGAGATTAGGGCCATATTTTTAAATCGAGACACATCTCCAACTTGCGAGGATGATTGGCTATCTGCGACGCAGATGACTCCCTTCTCAGTGGCCGCAGCTAAACATTTTTCGACAAGTCTGTTGGGAAGACACCCATAATTGAAATCTGAGAACACCACGAGATCTGCGCTACTAATACACCTCGAAAAGTTCTCAAATATAGTGGCTTGTAAAATAGGACTAATCGAATTCTGTAAAAGATGACTTACTCTCAGGAGGGTCTTTCCGTCACAACGATAGCGCTGTTTCAGGGTGGTTGGTCTGCTGTCGTCTTTGCAAACTAGGCTTTTGACCCCATATTCGGCAAGCATGCTCTCGGCGAAATCTCCAGAGTCATCACTGCCAGTTATGGTGATTAAGGTTGACTCGGCCCCCAATGCGGCAGCATGGGCCGCTACAATCCCGGCGCCGCCAAGAAACCTTCTGCTGTCGAACGGTGCGACGACAAGACTGGGATCTTCCTGAGACATTCCCAGACTCTCGCAACTTATGTACTCGTCAATTATGAGATCCCCAATCACACAAACCCTTAAGTCATTGAAGTCGCTGACAAACGTCAGCATAGAGTCCAGATCGATACGATGCTGATTGAGATATGAACAGGGTAGGCTAAGGTTCATCGATACCGACGATGCGAGCTCACGCCGCATCATATTAATTGATGAAAGTGGTAGCTCCGAGGACCCAAATATCAAACGCCCCCCATATTCTGACAAGATGCTCTCTTCTACGTTTTGCTCATGCTCAAACTCTCGCCCCTTTACCACCACGAAGGGCTTAAGACGCGCTAGTACCATTTCTATCGGCTCGTCTATTAAAAACGCATCGGTTACCCAATTGTTAGTCTCTACTGCCTCAAGTCTCAGTGTTTGCTCAATGTAAGCGGACGTTCCCGCAATTTTGTCGCTATTAACCCCAACAATCAGACGAGAACCAAAATTCCTTGCGAACGCAAAAAGGCGTATGTGCCCAGCGTGAAGAACATTAAAATTACCCGAGATGAAAACTATTCGATCGTTATTATTCAAACACACGCATCCTCGGTCAGTGTTCCATTTTCAAAATGGGCCGAAAAATTTCACCGTTGGAAAAAAGTTTTATCGCTTCGTTAATCTCTCTCAGCCCGAATCGGCTAGCTGTTAACTGACGAAGGCGTTCATCGGTTTCAGCGAAAACTGTTGCGAGTGTTGGTATGTCGAGATCAGGCTCTAAAGCTCCGCCCCAGCTCCCCTTTATTTGCTTGCCAACTATTAGTTCGTGGGGGTCAATTCTCAGTCTTTCACCTTGGGGGGGATGAGAGGCGAACAGTAAGACGCCGGTCGCCGCCTTGAGTAACGAAAAACCCAGCTCGATTGTGGCCACGGATCCTCCTGCCTCAATACAGATATCGAAGCCATCGGACGCGAACTCGGGCCTCGCCGTCAGTATCGTTTCAGCTGAATTAGAACATACAGTGCAGCTGCCAAATGATTCTGCCGTCACACATTTAGAAGGATCTGAATCGACCGCAACTAACTTTTTGTGGCCAGTCGCCAAGAGGGTTAACAGAGCTCCCATGCCCACCCCGCCCAGGCCCAAAACCACTACGGATTGATCTGGACGGATGTCGAGTTCCTTTAGCACCATTCCCGAACCTGTCGCCAAAGCGCATCCAAATAAGACGGCTACGTCCATGTCTAACCCTTCAGGTTTTAAAACTACCCTGTTCTCCGAGACTATGGAGTAATTGCTGAATGTGGTGATGGGTCCCGCGTTGATGGCCCTTCCATTATGAGAATACTGTGGCGTCGCTGCTTCGATACCATTGGATTCAATCCAGGTGAGAATTACCTCCTGGCCCGGTTTTACCTTGGTTACTTCAGCACCAACGTCGACCACCACCCCAGACGCCTCATGCCCTAAAAGGTGAGGGAGCCACTTGTCGTGCCCTCTCAGGCCGTTGATTTCCATCAATTGGCTGCGGCAGATTGCACTATAAGCAATCTTGACCAACACCTGACCGCGGCGCAGTTTGGGAATCTCCAGTTCCATTAAATGCAGAGGTTTACCGCATTCCACTAGCACTGCGGCGGTCATCTTCATGAGGTAGAGTTTAATGTCAGCATATCGGTAGCATACCCTTCATGCCATGTATTGAAACTCTTTTTACGAGGTTTGCGCCCAGTCTAGCGACCAAAAATTGATGCTTTCTCCCGGTGTTGCCTCGAAATATAGTGTGACGCGCGAGGCAGCCTATGGGGCGATTAATTCCTAAGCGCAGTTGTCCGGTCAGAAAGGCCCTGTAAAGGAAGCGTCTGGCTGATCATGAGGAATCGGATTTCTTTCAGAGTCTTCTGCTGATAATGGGGCTAAATTAAGGGCGCTGAGCACTGAACTGGCGATTTTTTTGGCGCCGGGATAATAACCTTCAGCAAGTTCATGCGATGTCGGTACTGGATGATCTGGTAAGCCTATTCTTATCGGTGCCTCTCGCAGTCTGGTAAAAAGTCTTTCGCAAAGTGTCGCCGCTATTTCGCCAGCAATACCCCCTATGATCGTTGCGTGATCAGCGATCAAAACTAGCCGCGTTTTAAACACTGAGGGTACCAGAGTTTCATAATCAATCGGCCGCACGCTGCGTAAATCAATGACCTCTGCGCTGATGCCTTGCTCAGCGAGCAGGTCGGCGGCCCGCAAGCACTCAAGCGTCATATATGAGATCCCGATAAGCGTGACATCGGTGCCCTCTCTCTTTACAACTGCTTTGTCGAGGGGCGTCTCATAACCCGCCTCTGGCACCGCGTCTTTCACGTTGTAGAGCCATCGGTGCTCCAAAAATATAGTCGGGTTCTCGTCCTTCACAGCAGCAATCAGCATGCCCTTTGCATCATGCGCGGTGGCGGGTAGCACGACCTTTAGGCCCGGAATATGCGCAAACCAGGCGTGCAGAGCCTGACTGTGTTGCGGCCCCTGCCCCCAGCCTCTGCCGATGATCATTCGAATGACCATGGGAGCGCACATTTCGCCGCCAAACATGTAATGCCACTTGGCGGCCTGGTTCACGATCTGATCAATCGACACCAGCGCAAAGTCTACCCGTTGATGTGTCAGGATCGGTCTGCGCCCTGTGGCGGCACTGCCCAGTGCCACACCGGTGAGCGCATTTTCTGATATGGGCACGTCGAAGACTTTTTTCTCACCAAATTTTTCCTGTAAACCCAGGGTGGAACCGAATATGCCCTTGGGGTCAGGTGCACCTAACCCCATTAAATAGGTCCCTTCGATGTTCTCCAGCGCATAGGCCTGCGCCTCGTTGAGTGCCTCGGCGAAAGCAATCATCCGTGTTGTAGGCTCTGGCTCCAGCGCTGATTGCGCAGCGTGGTTCGGGGCATAGACTTTAGTATCGAGCGAGTCGGCGCTGGGGAACTCACTCTGTCGCGCAAACTGAAATGCCTGAGCAATTTCCTGGTCAATTTCAGCGGCCATCGTTTCCCTGATGCCAGATGGAATGCCCGCTTCCAAAATTGTGAGGGCATCGCGAGATTGCCAGTCGGCGATCTCGGCATCGGGTCGGTAGGCTAGATGGTCGTCCTCTTGATGTCCGCAGTGCTCCACCCAACGGTAAACGCCGATTTCAAGGAAGGTGGGTTGTGAGTTCTCGCGTGTCGTCGTGACAAGGCGCTCGGCTTGGTCCAACACCGCGAGCGCGTCGTCTCCGATGATCGAGTCAGCCAATATGCCATGCGCATTGGGAAGTGCGCACAGCTCGCGGCTCGGCGGCTGCCTAACAGAGAGCGGCGAGTACACCGAGTACAGGTTGTTCTCGCAGACAAAGAGAATAGGTAGCTGATGCACCGAGGCAAAGTTCATGCTTTCGTGGGCTACACCTGTTTCCAGCGCCCCATCACCGAAGAATGCGACGACCACTTTATCGAGGCCCCGCTGCTTCACACTCAACGCCGCCCCTACCGCAATAGGGATAGAGCTGCCAACAATAGGTGTGGCACCAATAAACCCGGCTTTGAGGTCGGTGAGATGCATCGACCCACCAAAGCCGCCAGAGCAACCCGTTGCTTTGCCATATAACTCGGCGATCATGCGATTCAGGTCACCGCCCTTGGCCAAATAGTGGGCGTGACTTCGGTGGCTTGATAGCGCCCAATCCTCCTGTCGCAGCACATCGCAGACGGTGGATGCCGCCACCTCTTGGCCAATGCTCAGATGCACGGGGCATCGCATCTCCTGACTGGAATATTCAGCAGCGATCGCCTGCTCGATCATGCGTACCCGTAACATGGAGCGGTACAGCCGAGAGGTTGTGTCAGATAGATCACTCATGGCGTAAACCAGAAGAAGTCACCGGTATAGCCGATGTCCTGAAAAAAGACTTTCCACTCCTCCACGCTTTTGATGGTTTTCGCGGTGAGATTCCAGTTGAGCATGGCGTCTTTCTCCGCCTCATTTCGATAGGCATCCACGGTAATGAACGCATGGCGCCTTGTAACACGCATCACCTCAGTGAACGCGTCAATGAGGTTCTGGCCCTCCAGGTTATGGAGGGTGTTAATTGCAATCACCAGATCAAAGCTGTTGTCGGCGTAGGGGAGTGCGGCTGCATTGCCAGCGTCTAGGAACGGCTTAACCTCTGTCAACGACGCCTCAATAGCGTACTCACTGATATCAATACCGCGGAGGGTGATGCCCGGCACCAGTCGCTGAAAGTCATAGAGCATAAAGCCTTTGGCACATCCAATATCGAGCACTGTTGAGTGCGAATCGAGGTCGTAAACGCTTTGAAAGGTGGGTACTACTGGCTCCCAGAATCTGGGGTGGTAATGAAAGCCGCCGTAGCCATGGCGACGCTCGCCATCAAAAAACGCTTTACCGAACTGTCGCGCGATGGCGCGGTCTTCCTCGGTTTTTTCATCGGCCCGCGCACTGACGTCTCGTTTCGTTTTTGGGTAGTTTGCGAGGATATCCAGCTCTCTGCCTAGGCTACCGTTAGTCATATGTTCCCGCCTTTACTGCTGGGCCAACCCGAGGGCCGCCATCCACTTCACCGTATGGCTTTGCTCTGTGTCTATCAAGTTGCCATGCGCGAAAGCCTCGCTCAATTCAGCGATCGCGTCGGCAACCGTGAATTGCGGGCTGAATCCGGTCGCCAGCAACTTGTCCGAGTTTTGGCGGTAAGAGCGCGGATCATTAGAGGGTGTCACCTTGATGCTCGCATCGCATTGCGCCCCAATGATCTGGGCTAAGTCCCCAATACTGATGTTCTCAAAGCCGGCGTTGTACTCGCCTGAGGGCAGATCTGGATGGGCGAGAAAATGCTCATAAACGCCGGCCATATCCTGTATGTGGATATTGGGTCGCACCTGTTCGCCACCGAAGACGGTGATCTCATGGTTTGCCAGTGCCTGGTGCGTGAGCATATTTACCGACACGTCCAATCGCATTCTAGGTGACAACCCGCAAACAGTGGCGGGTCGGATGTTATGTATTCGTATGTTACCGGCGTAGCTCATCAGCACCCGCTCAGCAATCATCTTTGTTTTGTTGTAGGTGGAGATGGGCACCAAATCCAGTTCCTCAGTAACCTGCTCCTCCTCCTTGATGCCATAAACACTGCCCGAACTCGCATAAATCAGTTGTGTGACCCCGGCTTTAACGGCCATTACCGCAATCTGCTGGGTAGCGAGAACGTTTACTTCCCAGGAGAGGGCGGGGTTGAGTTCTACCCCCGGGTCGTTTGCGATGTTGGCCAAATGGATCGCGGCGTCGATATCGGCAAATAGTGTTGGCTGAATGTCCCGAATATCCCCTTTAGTCACGGTGAGCGATGGATGTTCAGGGAGGTGATTCCCGAACCATTGGGTATCGACGACCCGCACAAGATGGCCTTGTTCGAGGAGCCGAGGTACCAAAACGCTGCCTACATAACCACAGCCACCGGTTATTAGAAGATTCATCCACTATTTCCTGTGTTGGTACGATCTGGGCTCACTGCTTAAAAAAGACAGATGCTGCGTGGCCCAGTCCATCACGCTTTGGATGCCCGACTCAAGCGTGATCTCGGGTTTCCAATCCAGTTCTTCCTGTAATTTGGTGCTGTCGAGAAGGTACGAGTCATCCTTACCCAGCCGGTCTTCGGTCTCGGTGGCGAGCTGCTCCAAGGTGAGATCGTAGCGATTCGCAATTATCTCGACGAGTCGCCTGATGGAGACAGGGTCACTGTTGGATATGTGATAGGTCTCCCCGGGAGTGCCTTCAAGGGTAATCAGTTCTGTTGCCGCTGCGACATCGTCGATATGAATAAAACATCGCTCTGAGTGCCCGCCACCGTGAAGGTCCAGCGTCTCATCGGTAACGGCAGCAATTATCGCTCTCGGGATAATCCGATAGATCTGTTGACCGGGCCCATAAACATTCGCAGCACGGGTAAAAATCACGGGGAAAGCGTAGGCATTAAAGAAACTCATGAGGTGCAGGTCACAGGCGGCCCGCGATACTGCATACGGAGAGCTGGGTGCGAAGTGCAGGTGCTCTCGCGTCCAGCTCCTTGTGCTGCCGTAAACCTCCGGGGTCGAAACATGGACATAGCGCTCAAGAAAGGCCATATGGCGCAGCCGATCGTGCAACTTGACCTGCGCGACCACGTTCGTTTGGTACCAATCCTCAGGCGAGAGCCAGCTTTCGCCCACCATCCCCTGCGCGGCAAAATTCACGACACACTCTGGTTTGCAGTCATTGAAGAGATCACAAATCGTATCCAGATCGGTATTGAGATCTAACTGATGAAACTGAAACGAGACTGTCTCAGCGTCAGTCCACCGATAGGGAAGATAGGCAGTATGAGGCTCGGGTGAGCGACTGATGCCAATAACGTCATGCCCCGCCTTAAGCAGATGGCGGACAAAGCTGGCGCCGCTAAACGAGTTACTGCCAATGACCAGAAATTTCATTTTAGAGGGACTGTCTCTGCTCAGGACACGGCGCAGTGCTGAATCATCTGATGAATAGCATGCTTTTCAAAGTTCAGCTGCCAAGCGTCGATTATATCTTGTCGCAGAGGATGCCTTGGATCACCTTGTGCGGCAACGAGAGCTTTTGGTGAACCAATATCACGGTGGATACCCTCGTGATGCCAGCATGCGATTTGGCCAATATATTCGGGGATCACCTCTGTGCTGAAGTCAGTGATTTCGGGCCGTTCTCGCAACCAATCGATGACTGCGGGTTCGAGCACGTACACCGCTGCGTTGGCTCTACTGCCGGGCGGATCAGACTTCTTTTCATGGAAAGCTTGCAAAATGGCGGCTGAATCTGTTTCAACAATGCCGCACTGACTGGGCATATCGGTATCGAACGTCATCATGGTCATGAGCATGCCTCGTGCCGCCGCTTTTTCGTGATAGCGCAATAAACCTCTGAGATCGCAGTGCGACCAATTGTCGGCATGTATAACGAGCGTGGTGCCGTCTGTGTGAGCTTCGGTAATGTGTCTGATCGATCCGGCAGTGCCAAGTAAATTCCTCTCAAAAAATGGGGTTACTCCATGTGAATGTACGGGACGATTCAGAAATTGAGATACGTGACCGCTGTGGGAGTGAAGATTGACTATCGTATTAGAGACGCCTGCCGACTTTACGGCGTGCAACCAGTACTCCAGCAGCGGCCGGCCATGCACGGGCATTAGGCATTTTGGCCACTCATCGGATAGGGGGGCTAATCGGGTGCCCAGCCCCGCAGCCAGTAAAATTGCAGATCCACATCTGCCGCTAGGCGCGCTAATCGGCGGGCTCTGCAATGAAGTCAACCATCGAGAGTAGCCAGATATGGTGTGCCATCTCGACTGTATTGTAGTGGGATGAATCCACCCACAGATTCAGATCTCCAAGCGACCGCAGGGGGTTGTCGGCATTGAAGCCGGTCAATGTCATGACCTTCATGCCTTGCCGCCGAGCTTCTTTTGCGGCATTCAACATGTTTTCTGATTGCCCACTGCTACTAATCAGTATCGCGAGATCAGATGCTGCTCCATAAACTTTCAGCGCTTCCTCAACCCAATGAGCATACCCATAGTCATTGGCAAAGCAGGTAATGAGATCGGCTTCATTAAAGTTGATGGCATGTACATTGGCGCACTTCAATAGGTCGACAGTGACATGGCTCGCCATTGCCGCGCTACCTCCATTTCCGGCCAAGATGACCTTGGCTCCCGCCTCTCGGGCGTCTTTGATAAGGCCCGCTCCTTCCAGCAAAGTGTTGGTTGCAATATCGCTAAGGCGATTGGTAATAGTCTGAAAGTAGTTGTCAAAGTAAGACGTGCCCATATCAATTCCATAATGTGTGGGGTCGCGGTTGTGGAGTAACCTGATATCCCGGGCGATGCTTCTCTCCAACGAGCACCCTACTCGCTGACAAAAGGCGCTTCAATTAAAAAATATTGGTAGTGCCTAGCGTCGCAGTTACAGCCATAGCCACAGCCAGAGCGCTTTGGGTTTGGGCTATAGCGGCGTTTCAGTATCTAACACACGCCAAAAAATCAAAAATCCCGTGGCTCGAACGATATAATGGCCATCACGCTAGATCGGGGTTCGAGAGCGAAAGAAGCGATTTCGGTGTAGTCTTGAGTAAACAAAACTAGACATTTTCTGACTTCGAGATTATGAATGTATACGGCTACCCTTGAACCATTATTACGAGAATGTAACGAGGCGGTAGAGCTGGCAAAAGCCGGAGATATTGATGCCTCGAGAATCAAGCTGGACAGAATTCGATATTACCGATCTGTCTTGGCGCATTCACAGAATCGGGGAAAGGACGCTGGTTCGCCCCAAGAGTCATCCGTTCCGGAGAACCCCGAGCTTCTGCAGACCTACTTGCAGGTAGCAACCGCCGTTAATGAGCGCCTGCAATTTCTGCATCAGTGGATTGCTGAGGCGCGAGCTTCTTTTTCGTTAGAGGAGTTACGACAATCTATTCAGGGCTTCCAGCTTTACATTGATGATGCCTTGCCTGGCATCTGGGATTTCACCACAGATGTGGCGGTGTTGACGGACGAGGATGGGGAAGCATTGCGAGAAGCCTTGCGTCTTAGAGGGCAGTCTAAATTTATTTGGATGACGACTCTATCTGAATCTCGCGTCTCGGACCTTGGCAATTCAGATACCATTTTCGTCGGAGCCGGAGAGCAAATCGAAGTCGACGCCTTGGAGCCAATACTGAGCCGCTACTCATTACCGAGAGTGGCACTCATAGCAATGAACTACAGCGCGACTGATGAAAAGAATTTTCACTTGGTTACCAAGTCAATCGGCACCTGTGTTATCGGGGGCGCGACGACACAGTGGTTACCACAGATGACAGCCGAGCAATGGCTCACGCTAATCCCTAAACTCGCGAATTTGCCCTCTGTGATGGCGTTGAAGGATCAATTTGAGGGTGCCGATGTTTTGATCGTGTCGCCGGGTCCTTCTTTAACCGAAGACTTGGAACTGCTTGCTTCCGTTCATAACCGGTTCCTTGTTATTGCTACGATGAAAGCATTGGCGGCACTGTTTGACGCGGGTATCCGGCCTGATCTTGCCATTTGGCAGGATCCACAGAATCACAGTGACGCGATTCCCAAGCACGCCGAAATCGGCGATGTGGGACTTATTTTAAACGAAGGGTGCCACCCGGCTTTTTATGAGGCCGGCTTTGCGACACATTTCGCTTATCCAGAGCCCGGTTTTCGCGGGACCAGCCTCTCTGCGGCGCTACATGGAGAAGAGACACCACTCTTCATCGGCACCTCTGTGTCGTCACTTTCGGCCATTATGGTTTTAGCGATGGGCGCCAAGTCCGTCACTCTGCTTGGTCAGGATTTAAGCATTGGCGGGGGCTTATACGTAGGTGAAACCGGCAATGACGCGGCCTCCGAGAGTGAAGAAAAGATCCACTTGACGTGTAAAGGTATCAACGGCGAAATGCTACCGACCTTGCCAAACTACTTTTCGTTCATCGGAGAGTTCCAAAATGTGGCGCAAACTTTTAAAGATCAGGCGAAGCTGATTAATGCCACTGCCTCGGGCGCTTTTTTGGAGGGTTGGGATCATATCCCGTTCTCGCAACATCCGCTTGTCACTGAGGATTCAGGGGAGCGATATCAAATCGATGTGCGATCAAAATCGCTTATTTCAGAAGGTCGGGTTCAGACAGTCTTGGAGGCGCTCGCAGACACCGAAGCACAACTGGATCATGCTGCAAAGATCAGTGAAGAGATTAAGAGTTACTGCCTCGCTTCGATTGAGTCTGGTGATAACGATGTAACGGTGATTGATTTACTGGAAAAGCGCCTAAAACTGATCTTCGATGAGGAGTGCCCAGTACTTCGTTATTATACTTCGAGCCAGTCACTCGCGTTGACTGCAGCCATTGGCTCCGTGCAGAGCCTTGAGGAGAATCTGAGGTTATCGGCAGACTATTACCAGTCGATAGGAGTGGCCGCGAGAAAATTAATGAAGTCATGTCAGGCATCACGAACTAGCATGGAAGGTGACATCGAGTGAGCGGCACTGACTGCACCGTCTGCAAGATCATTAGGACTTATCTGCTTTTTGCCGTGCCATTGCTCGCCTTAGTCGGGGCGAGCACGATGGATGGCGGTAGGGACAGTGTGCCTTGGTTCGCGCGAGTTGAGCTCATAGACCTGTTGTCCTGGGGGTGTCTGGCCGCATTGGTTGCGATCGTCAGTTACCGTGCATATCAGGAATACTACCTGCCCCGTAAGCGCGAGCAGGCCTTAGCAGAAGCTAAAGCGCGTTTCGATGAGATGGCAGACCAAGCTGTGCGTGCAGAAGATGTTTCGCGCCGTCAAGATCGAGACTTAGCCGGTGGCGAGTGAGCCAAA
>CESO01129856.1_pt1 | contig 29037 bp, 29 predicted proteins | sample 356341 | NCBI WGS metagenome assembly CESO01 (sample SAMEA2621812, study PRJEB7988) | marine metagenome | biome: marine biome (ENVO:00000447); feature: deep chlorophyll maximum layer (ENVO:xxxxxxxx); material: "saline water (ENVO:00002010), including plankton (ENVO:xxxxxxxx)" | depth 35 m | reverse complement strand
AAAAAGAAGGATTGGAATTTTTATGAAGGACAGTATCACGACGAGAGCATTTATCAAAAAATGATCGAATGAAGTATCGAAAAAAAATTCTGAGCATCATTGTTTTAATGGGACTGGCTTTTGGTTCCTATTTTGTTTACCTGTTTGGCAAAACCTTTTTTTGGGACAACACGATCTTCGAAGAGCCAAAAGTATATGTGTTCATCAATGAGGGAGATGACTTTAGCAAGGTGATATCCAATATGAAACCGTTTTTAAAATCCATTTCATATTTTAGTATGGCGGCACAGAAAAAAGGCTATAGCTCCCGGGTAAAATCGGGGAAATTTAAACTTTTAAAGGGGAGCAACAACAACGAAATCATCAATACGCTTCGCGGAAAAAGTCAAACGGTTCGGGTAACCTTTAACAATCAGGAGCGTTTGAAAAATTTGGCCGGGAGGATCGCCAAACAGGTCGCACCAGATAGTATTACATTGTTAAAAGTTTTTTTGGATACTGAGTTTTTAAAGGCAAAAGGATTTACCAATGAAAATGCATTGGGGATGTATTTGCCCGACAGTTATGATTTTTTCTGGAATACCACTGCCGAAAAATTTAGGGACAAAATGTGGAGATCCTATCAAGATTTTTGGTCAGATAAAAGAAAAAAGAAAGCAGCTGCATTGGGCTTGTCGCCTTTGGAGGTGATAAGTTTAGCGGCCATAGTCCAGAAGGAAACCCAAAAGGCAGACGAGCGTCCGCGTATAGCGGGTGTCTATCTCAATCGATTGAAAAGAAAAATGATGTTGCAGGCCGACCCCACCGTCATCTATGCTATGAAACTCCAACTTCAAAATTTTGATACGGTCATAAAAAGGGTGCTTTATAAAGATTTAAAGATCAAATCTCCATACAATACCTACCATTACAGAGGGTTGCCACCGGGTCCCATCAGCATGCCCGATATCTCGTCCATCAAGGCGGTTTTAAATGCAGAGCAACATCGTTATTTGTATTTTGTGGCTAACCCCAACAATCCCGGAAATCACCTATTTGCCAAAAACGCGAGGGAACATAAAAGGAATAAAAGAATCTATACCAATTGGCTTGACCGTAATCGGATTTATCGCTAGCCCTTTTTGTGAATGATAAAATGGCCGGCCTTTTGTGAAAACGGATTTTTTTCTCTAATAAGTTCATGTCCATTGTTTTTGATGAATTCACCGGAGCTAGGTATGATCGTTGGAATTACAGTGGTTCGTTTCTTTATCCAAGACCTGTTTTTAAATCTTCTAAAAGTTTTTCATTTCGTTAGGGGTTCGATAAAAATTCAACTTTAATATAGTTTTTATGATATGTTTTTTCTGACTTTTTTACGTTCCTTTTTATCGATGGGAAGATAGCTGTTAAAGGTAAAATTTTGACCGTTGAGTCCGAAACTTATCTTGGCCAAAAATAAGGAAGAAGGCTCACCAAAAGCTTTACCCTGATTTTAAGGTTTTGGCCTTTTGAAGGATTACTCCACCTGGGTCGGCAATGCCCGGACATCCGGCGTCTGAAATTAATCCCATATCATTCTCCTTCAAACATGGATCGATATAGCTTGCCATTTCATCGGCAGAGGTGTGTTTGTTTAAATGGTAAAGTTTGAGGATGGATTGTTTTTTTATGGGCAGTGATTTTTTGATGAATCTTCGTGTCTCTTTTTCATTTTCTACAAAAAAGTAATCAAGTTTTTCGATAATGGATTTTATTTCGTTGGAAAGCATCGGGATGGAATTTCTCACTTAATTGACTGGGAATAATATTTAAGGTAGGGTTCATGCCCTGGTTTTTTTAGTGTATCACTCCATTGTTCACACCCTTGATAAATGAGGTCAAAACCTTTTTAAAACCATCTTCATTTCCGTTATAAGGTTCGGGCACTTCGTCATTTTCAAGCAATAAAGTAACCTTGTTTTGATCTTCCGGCGTGAGAGCCATTTTTTTATATTGCGTAGATTATTGCGATCCATTACAAAGATTTTATCAAATCGATCGAAATCATGGAGAGATCTTTCTGGCCTTTTGATTGCTGATATCTATTCCATTTTGAGCTGCCACTTCAATACTTCTTCTGTCAGGAGCCAGACCGATATGGTATACCCCCGTTCCTGCCGATTCAACGCTAAAGTGGTCTTGAGGTAATTTGCTTTTTAGAATACCTTCGGCCAAGGGAGTACGACCAATTTTTCCTATGCAAACCATTAAAACTGATGTTTTTACTTTTTGTTGTTAGAGAGAAAGTTTTTGGTTGAGATCCTCTACATACTTTCTAAATTGTTTGTCGGTAAAGCTTAGGTTATCTACTGTCTTGCAGGCATGCAAGACAGTAGCGTGATCTCTTTTACCAATTTGTGTACCTATGCTGGCAAGTGAGGCTTTGGTAAATTTTTTGGCAAAATACATGGCCAGCTGACGGGCTTGAACAATATGCCGTTTTCTGGTTTTGGACTGAAGCGTGGCAACATCCATTTGAAAATACTCCGAAACCACTTTTTGGATGTAGTCAATGGATACTTCTCGTTTGGTGTTTTTGACAAATTTATTTACAATTTCTTTTGCCAATTCTAAGTCAATGTCTACCCTGTTAAAAGAAGATTGAGCGATCAATGAAATAATGGCGCCTTCCAATTCCCGGACATTTGTCTTGATGTTTTTTGCAACGTACTCAATGATGTTGTCTCCGATGCTGACACCGTCTCTGAATAATTTATTTTTAAGAATGGAAATTCTCGTTTCCAAATCGGGTATTTGCAGTTCAGCGGAGAGCCCCCATTTGAATCTGGAAAGCAATCGCTGTTCGATGTCTTGCATATCCACAGGTGCTTTGTCGGATGTGATGATGACCTGTTTCCCATTTTGGTGTAAATGGTTGAAAATATGAAAGAAAACATCCTGGGTTCCTGACTTGCCAGAGAAAAACTGAACATCGTCAATGATGAGAATATCGATCACTTGGTAAAAGTGGATAAAATCATTGCGGGTGTTTTTCTTGACGGATTCTATGTACTGCTGAGTAAATTTTTCAGCGGATATATAGAGTACGGTTTTGTCAGGATATTTATTTTTGATTTCAACCCCTATGGCATGGGCGAGGTGTGTTTTACCCAAACCTACGCCACCAAAGATCATCAATGGGTTGAAGGAGGTTCCTCCGGGTTTATTGGAAACTGCCAGTCCGGCAGATCGAGCCAATCGATTGGAGTCACCCTCTAAAAAATTTTCAAAGTTATAGTTGGGGTTGAGTTGAGATTCTATTTGAAGGTTTCTAATTCCCGGAATTACAAAAGGATTTTTGAGTTCACTGGAAAAAGCCTGTAGAGGGGCATCAACTTGTTGTGCGTTGACTCCGGATTGATTACTACTGGGAATACTTTCTGTGAAAGGGGTTTTGTTTCCAAAAGTATTTTCCATTTTGATAATGTAAATCAAACGGGCCTCATCTCCTAACTCCCTTGTTAGTGCTATCTTTAAAATTTTCACATAATGCTCCTCAAGCCACTCATAAAAGAATTTGCTGGGCACTTGAATACTGAGTGAGTTTTCGGTGATCTTAAGCGGGATGATTGGTTCAAACCAAGTTTTAAAGGCTTGTAGCTGGATATTGTCCTTAATAAAAATCAAGCAATTATTCCAAATTTTTTCAGCAGAAGCCTCCATTTAATTTATTAGGATTGGTTTTTATCTATGTGAAATGTAATGGGGTAATGAACAAGTCTACATGTTACAAATATTGAAATAAAAATCTAAAAAAAATCTTTTTTTTGGGTTGATTTTTTAGTTTTTTTTTTAGAAATTATAAAACGTCCAATACTCGCAATTTTTAACTAAATCTATCTCTTTGATAACATATACAACACAAATATTTAGAATAAGATATACAGAAACAGATCAAATGGGATTTGCACACCACAGCAACTATCTCAATTATTTTGAAATGTCTCGAATTGAATGGCTCAACAGTATCGGTTTTTCCTACGCAGGTCTCGAGCGACAGGGTATCATAATGCCCGTTGTCTCTGCCAATATTAACTTTAAATCTCCTGCATATTTTGATGACCCACTCAGGATAAGATTAACAATAGAGGATATTCCTAGGGCAACTATTAAAATTGATTACACTATTATAAACGAGATAGATAAAGAAATAGCCAACGGTTCCACCACCTTGGCTTTTTTAAACAGTGCGACCAATAGACCTGTAAGATGCCCTCAATCGCTTTTGGAGATCGTTGAATCTTTATAAAGGGTAATAAGGGTGTCCTCTTTGATTTTGGAGGTGGAATAAATCAAATCTCTTTGGATATTTGGTGCTTCCAAGCCTGCCCCTAGTTTGTGTTTTGTGACAAAAATTTTTGCTTCATCCCAAAGATTGGCATCTATAAAACATTGAAGGGTTTTGCTCCCTCCTTCTATGATTACAGATTGTAAATTTTCACGGTATAATTGATCTAAAATTTCCTGGGCTGTCAGGGGATAATGTTCGTTGTTTTCGATTTGATTTTTATTTTTTATTGTAAGAATTTCCCTTTGATGTAAATAAAAATCCTCCATAGATTTTAAAAATCTTTGGTGAGGATCAATTACTATTGGCAGTGGATTTTTCCCCATCCACAAGCGAGTGTTTAATTTTGGGTTGTCACTCAGTGCTGTTTGTACCCCGATCATAATGGACTGTTCTTGACTTCTCCACTGGTGAACACGTTGTTTTGAAAGGGGATTGGTCAACCAATATTCCTGATCGGATTCATTTGGGGCGATAAAACCATCATCACTTTCGGCCCATTTTATAATGACATAGGGTCTTTTTTTTTGATGGAAGCTAAAAAAACGACGGTTAAGCTTTTGACATTTGGATTCTAAAACGCCAATTTCGACTTCACATCCGGCTGCTTTGAGTTTCTTTAACCCTTTACCTAGGACTCTTTTGTTTTGATCCAGACTTCCAATGATCACTCGTGGAATTTTCATTTCCAAGATCAGATCCGTGCAGGGAGGGGTTTTCCCATAATGATCACAAGGTTCAAGGTTGACATACAAGGTGCTGCTGGACAGTAGGGATGTATCTTTTACTTTAAGAATGGCCTGCCTTTCAGCGTGGTTGCTACCCGCCTTTTTATGCCAGCCCTCAGCGATAACTTTCCCCTTATGAACGATGACACAGCCCACCAATGGATTAGGGTAGGTATATCCTAAGCCTTTTTTTGCCAGCTCAAGACATCGTTCCATAAAAAAGGTGTTATTCATTCTTTGACGAAAATTCTTTCAATAGATCAAATTTAGTCAAAAATGATTATGTTAATTTTACACATGCTTTTAAATGAATTCAGAAATCATTTTCATTCTGCTTTGACAGATCATTACCAAAAATCTGAGATCACCGCTTTCTATGGTCTCTTAACGGATTTTTATTTTCAATGGCCTCGGACTTTTTTTATTTTAAACCCCCAATATCAACTCAACAATGAAGAACTGCAAAAATTATTCTTTGCCTTGTATGAATTAAAAAAATTCAAACCTATACAATACATTACTAATGAGTCTCATTTCTATGGAAGGTCATTTTATGTGGACGAGCATGTATTGATCCCACGCCCAGAGACCGAGGAGTTGGTCAAATGGGTTCTAAGTGATTTTAAGGATGCAGAGGATCATTATAATGTATTGGAATTGGGAACAGGGAGTGGTTGTATTGCCATAAGTTTGGCAAAAGAGCAATGTAAATTCAATATTGAAGCATTGGAGGTTTCTGAGGCTGCACTTGGTGTTGCTCAAAAAAATGCGCTACATCACAATGTGGAAATAGACTTTATTCATCAAGACATGAGGGAGTTGGAGGTTTGGTACAAGCCTTTAAATATTATGATTTCCAATCCACCATATCTTCAGCCCGACGAAAAAAAGGAGATGTTACCCAATGTGTTGGATTACGAACCTCATTTGGCCCTGTTTACGCCTGAGAACGAACCCCTTTATTTTTATAAAAAAATAATTCTTTTTGCCCAGTCTTGCATAAACAGCAATGGATGTTTGTATTTAGAGATCAATCCAAAATTTGAAGAAGATTTATTGACTTTCATTAAAACAGCAACTTTTAAGGATATTGAAGTGAGAAATGATATTTTTGGAAAAAATAGAATGCTTAAAGCGGTCAAATCATAAATGGAGATCAAGGAAAAAATCAAGCAGCTAAGGGAGGCCTTGCATGAGCACAATTACTTGTACTACATATTGGATACTCCCAAGATCTCTGATTTTGAATTTGACCAAATGCTCAAAGCCCTTCAGGATTTAGAACATCAATGTCCAGAATTCTTAGATCCCAATTCTCCTACCCAGCGTGTCGGAGGTGGGGTGACCAAAAATTTTAAAACACAATACCATCGCTCCCCTATGTACTCTCTTTCCAATACCTATTCCAAAGAGGAATTATTACAATGGGTGGGTCGAGTGCAAAAGACATTGGGGAACGAAAAATTTCAATTTACTTGTGAGTTGAAATACGATGGCGCATCCATTAGCCTAACCTATAAAGAGGGGAAGTTTTTAAGAGGGGTAACACGAGGTGATGGTGTTCAGGGTGATGATGTTTCACTTAACCTCAGGACGATTCCAACCATTCCTTTGGAATTGAAAGGGGATTATCCCGATTTTTTTGAAATCAGGGGAGAAATTGTTTTGCCTTTCGAAGGTTTTAAAGCCATTAACCAGCAGCGCATAAAGTTGGGTGAAGAGCCTTTTATGAACCCAAGGAATACTGCTTCGGGATCGCTTAAGCTTCAGGACAGCAAATTGGTTGCAGAAAGACCTTTGGAGTGTTTTTTGTATGCATTGGTAGGAGAAGATTTGGGAATCGATTCGCAAATAGTGGGATTGGAAAAAGCACGGTCTTGGGGTTTTAAAGTTCCAAAGACAGCAATTGTGGCCGCTACTGTAGAAGAGGTTTTTCGTTATTTGGACCACTGGGATCAGCACAGGTTTGATTTACCTTACGAGATCGACGGGGTGGTAATCAAGATCAACCGTTTTGATCAACAAGATGCGTTGGGATATACCGCCAAATCTCCGCGATGGGCCATCGCTTTCAAGTTTCAGGCTGAGCAGGCCGTGACTCAACTAAAGTCTGTGAGTTACCAAGTTGGTCGAACCGGTGCCATTACACCTGTAGCCAATTTGAGTCCAGTACTTTTGTCCGGAACTACCATTAAAAGAGCCTCATTGCACAATGCTGATCAAATTGAAAAGTTGGCCCTCAGAATTGGAGACTTCGTTTATGTCGAAAAAGGAGGAGAAATCATCCCCAAGATTATAGGTGTCGATAAAGAAAGTCGTCCGCCTCAATCAGCAAAAATAATTTTTATAACCCATTGTCCTGAGTGTCAATTCGAGTTGGTGAAAGAAGATGGGGAAGCCCAACATTATTGTAAGAATCAATTCGGGTGTCCTACACAAATTGTGGCTAAAATTCAGCATTTTATCTCACGAAAGTCCATGGATATTGATGGCTTGGGCAATGAAACAGTGGCTTTGCTTTATGAGAATAATTTGATCTCCAATATTGCCGATTTATACCTTTTGAATAAGAATGAGTTATTGCCCTTGGATCGTATGGCCGATAAATCAGTAGATAATTTGTTACAAGGCATTGAGGCTTCTAAGAATAAATCATTTGCGAAAGTACTTTTCGGTTTGGGAATTAGATATATCGGGGAAACGGTTGCCAAAAAGTTGGTAAAGGCTTTTTCTTCAATTGACTTAATTAGAGAGGCCAGTCGAGAAGAATTGATTGAAGTAGACGAAATTGGGGATCGAATCGCTGACAGTTTGTTGGATTTTTTCAATGACGAAAGAAATATTTTGCTCATAGAACAACTGAGACAGCAAGGAGTTCAGTTTGAATCACTGGATAAAAAAGGTTTTAACAACAATACACAATTGAAAGATGAGAAATTTGTCATCTCCGGGGTGTTCAAAAACATTTCCAGAGAAGACTTAAGAGAAAAAATTGAATCCATGGGAGGAACAGTAGTGGGTTCCATTTCTGCCAAAACAAATTATTTGTTGGCGGGAGAGGGTATTGGGCCTAGTAAAAAAGTAAAAGCCGAAAAATTAGGAATTCCCATTATTGATGAATCTACTTTCCTAAACATGATTAAGGTTTAATTAAGTGGTTTGTTTGATTTATAACATTTTACATTTTAAATTGATATAAAAAAATTTTTAATTCAAGAATTGTGTTAATATTTAATTTTGGTAATGATTAATTGGTTAAGACGTGCACTTTTGAGTCGTATCTACAGAAAGACGATCAATCAGAATTCTGTGGTTTACAAAAAAGAAAGTTCAAAAAAATTAAATATCATATCTGTCATTCTTGACCACAGACTTGGAATTGACAAAGAACATTTTAAAAAGATAGGAAGCCATTTTAATATTCCAAGAAAAAATGTTAGAGTATTGACCTTTTTTCAATCCCAAAAACAAACAAATGAAGAAAATAATGGTAGTAGTTTCACTTCCAAAAACATTTCTAGTTTAGGAGTATTAAATGGAGTATTAGTTGAATTTTGCAAGGTAAAAACAGATGTTTTGATAAATTTTTATGATCAAGATGACATTAACCTAAAATATTTAAGTGCAAAATCTAATAAAAAATTGAGTATTGGTTTTAAGAGTGTTGATCATGCATTAAACGATTTGATCCTTGAAGTTGATGCTAAAAATATTGATGTTTTTGTCAGTGAGTGTATAAAATACCTAGAAATATTTTTCACCTATAAAAAATGAAAGAAATTCAGGGACATGGCGTAGCAATGATTACCCCATTCAAAGGAGATGGTAGTATTGATTTTGATATCATTTCGGTAATTGTCAATCATTTGATCACCGGAGGAGTTGATTACTTGGTGGTTTTAGGAACTACTGCCGAAACCGCTACACTTTCCAAAGAAGAGAAGAGAGCTTTGGTCGATAAGATCATTGAAGTTAACGCGGGGCGATTGCCCTTGGTGTTGGGTTTGGGAGGAAACTACACCCAAGAACTTTTAGGCATGTTTGAATGGTTTAATTTATCTGCTTTTTCTGCACTTCTTTCCGTAACTCCCTATTACAATAAACCCAATCAGGAAGGATTATATCAGCATTATAAAACCATATCGATGCACTCCAGTCTTCCGGTAATTCTATACAATGTACCCTCAAGAACTGGGGTAAATATCGCTCCGGAAACGGTTTTACGCCTAGCCAAAGATTTCGAAAATATTGTCGCTGTTAAAGAAGCCTCTGGTGATTTTCAACAAGCGCAAACTTTGATCAAATTATGCCCTTCGAATTTTTCCGTTTTGTCAGGTGATGACGAAATGTCCTTACCCTTGATTTTGGCTGGAGCAAAAGGGGTAATCTCAGTCATTGGCAATGCCTTGCCCGAACACTACTCAAAAATTATACATCAGGGCCTTTTGAGAAATATTGATGAGGCCTATTCAATTCAATATCAGTTGTTGGAGTTGATTCGGATGATATACCTTGAGGGAAATCCTACTGGAATTAAAGTTTTAATGGAGACTTTAAACCTTTGTAAAAACAATTTGAGACTTCCTCTGGTTCAAGCGTCCAAACACTTGACTCTTAAGCTGAAAAAGGAGTTGAAAAAAGTGATACCAATACAAACAACTCAATCTTAATTAAATTTAAGCACTTTATCATCTTGATTAATTGATCAAAACTGTAAATAATTTATTAATTTCGCGGCATGTCTAGAGAGTTTAACCTATTCTTTATTGTGTCGCTTTTCTTAACCTTTATTACGTCTTGTAATGAGTATCAAAAAATACTCAACAGCGACGATAACAACCGAAAGTATAAAGCTGCAGAGGAGTACTACAACAACGGGGAGTATCGAAGAGCTAATCGGCTTCTGGAACAGTTGGTACCCGTCTACAGGGGGAAGCCTCAGGCGGAAAGATTGATATACTTTTTTGCGGACTCTTATTTCCAAACTAAAAATTATTACTTGGCGTCCTATCAGTTTGAAAGTTTTATTAAATCATTTCCAAAATCTCAAAAACTGGAAGAAGCCAGTTTTTTTGCCGCAAAGTCTCATTACATGATGTCACCGACCTACAGTTTGGATCAGGAGGAAACCAATACGGCTACCGAAAAACTTCAGATTTTTATGAACAATTACCCTGAATCCAATTTCACCGAAGAATGCAACCAACTCATCAGTGAGTTACAGAATAAAATCGAAAAGAAAGAATTTGAAGTTGCTAAACAATATTACACCATCTACGACTACAGAGCTGCGATCAAATCTTTGGATAATTTTATAGGAGAGTTTGTCGGTTCCAAATTCAGAGAAGAAGCACTATACTTTAAATTTTTGGCCTCCTACGAAATTGCCGTAAACAGCGTTCAATCCAAAAAATATCAAAGATTGATGGATCTCAAACAATTACACAACAACATCGTTCGTTATTATCCTGAAACACTGTTTGAGGAAGACCTGAGTAAAAAAATAAAGACTGTCGAAAAAGAAATTAATACCTTTGCCAACTAAATACAGAATAAGTCATGACAAAATATATAAATTCTATCGCCCCCACCTCAACATCTACCTACAACAGAGAGTCCATTGAGTCTCCTACAGAAAATATTTATGAGGCTTTGACGATCATTTCCAAAAGATCCAATCAAATCAATCTGGACATAAGAAAAGAACTGCACGAGAAGCTGGACGAGTTTGCCACCCATAACGATAGTTTGGAGGAAATATTCGAAAACAAAGAACAAATAGAAGTATCCAAGTTCTATGAGCGTTTGCCTAAGCCGCATGCCATTGCGATTGAAGAGTGGTTGAATGATAAAATTTACCACAGAAACACAGAGGACAACAACGGATAAATCATGAGCGTTTTAAGCGGAAAAAAAATCCTCCTGGGCATCTCCAGTGGTATAGCCGCTTACAAAGCTCCAATTATAGTTAGACTATTAAAGTCCCAAGCTGCAGAGGTTAAAATTGTCATGACACCCTCAGCAAAGGATTTTGTCACTCCCCTCACACTTTCTACCCTTTCTAACCATCCAGTTTATTCAACTTTTACCGAGCAATTGCACAATAATCCCGTTTGGAACGATCATGTGGCCTTGGGAAAATGGGCGGATTTATTTCTGATCGCTCCTGCAACGTCCAACACCATATCTGCCATGGTTCACGCCAAATGTAACAACCTGCTCATCGCTACCTATTTGTCTTGTACCTGTCCGGTTTATATTGCTCCCGCAATGGATTTAGATATGTATGCGCATCCGGCAAATCAACAGAATATCAAGGAATTGAATCGTATTGGAAAGAAGGTTTTACCTGTGGGTGAAGGATTCTTGGCCAGTGGATTACATGGGAAGGGAAGAATGTTGGAGCCGGAGGAAATTATACATCACATCAGCGAAGATTTAAAATTAGAACTACCACTACACGGTAAAAAAGTATTGGTCACCGCAGGCCCAACTTACGAGCCTATCGATCCGGTTCGTTTTATCGGCAACCACTCCAGTGGTAAAATGGGGTTTGCTCTTGCAGAGGAGGCCCTTCGATTGGGGGCTCAGGTGACACTCATCTCCGGGCCCGCTGTGCTTGAAGCTTCCCCCGATATAGACCGACACAACGTAGTGACTGCCCAGGATATGTATGTCCTTGCATTGGAACATTTCACTCATGCAGACATTGTAATTGCCGCTGCTGCAGTGGCGGATTTTAAACCCCGACAAGTGGGGAAACAAAAAATCAAAAAAGAAGGAGGGATACAGTCCATTGAATTGGATTCTACCCGAGATATTCTGGCCCAGATGGGCCAATTGAAACAAAAACAATTCCTGGTGGGTTTTGCCCTGGAGACAGAGGATGAACAATCCAATGCTATCAAAAAAATAAAATCCAAAAACTTGGATGCCATTGTGTTAAATTCACTCAATGACCCCGACGCAGGTTTTTCTGTAGATTCCAATAAGGTAACCTATATTGACAAAAATGAAACCACTATCCCTTTTGAGCTAAAGTCCAAGATTTTGGTTGCAAAAGATATCTTTTCCCAAATACTGATCCAAAATGCGTAAAATCCTATTATCCTTTTTATTGACCCTGTCACTGACAAAAACCGATGCGCAAGAACTCAATGCTCAATTTGTAGTTAATGCTGACCTGGTCAATCAAACCAATCAACAAATTTTTGAGACCTTGGAGGGTTCGCTTTACGAATTCATCAATTCACAATCCTGGTCCACTCAAGATTTTTTTTCACAAGAAAAAATCACTTGTAGTTTTGTACTTAATCTATCGAGTTATAATGCCTCCAAATTCGAGGGGACACTTCAAATTCAGTCACAAAGAACAATTTTTGATTCCAATTATGACAGTCCTGTCTTAAATTTCCTAGACAAGGACATTAGTTTTACTTATCAAGAATTTCAGCCCTTATTCTACAGTCCTGCCTCCTATGAATCCAATTTGGTTTCTCTGATTAGTTTTTATGTGTACATTATAATGGGGATCAATGCGGACAGCTTGCAATTCAAAGGTGGAGATTCATATTTTGAGCAAGCCCAACGGATTGTGAATTTGTCACAACAAAGTGGTGCCATGGGATGGAAACAGAACGACAGCAATCGTAACCGTTTTTGGATGAGTGATACGATGAGGTCCAATACCTTTAGAGAGTACAGAGAAGCACTTTACACTTATCACCGGAAGGGTTTGGATCTAATGACCGAAAATCCCATGGAAGCCAAAAATAATATCATTAATGCTTTACTTCCCTTGGAGAATCTTTACGATCGTCGACCCAATGCGATGCTTTTACAAATGTTTTTTGATGCCAAGTCAGATGAAATTGTGAATCTTTTCTCAGATGGTCCTGAAGTGGATTTTGATAGGGCCTCGAAAATGTTAAAAAAAATTGCTCCTTTTTATCAACCTCAATGGAAACAAATTAAATAGTTTCATTTTTTGAAATTATTTTTTTTCTCAAGTATCTTTGATACCTAACCGCATTAAAAATTAAGATTGATCACCAGTCTAAAGATTTCGAATTACGCTCTTATTGAGCATTTGGATATATCCTTCGATACAGGGATGACCTGTATTACGGGAGAGACGGGTGCTGGAAAATCGATTCTTATGGGGGGGCTGGGTTTGGTTTTGGGCAAAAGAGCTGACCTAAGTGTATTGAAAGACAATAAAAAAAAATGTGTCATTGAGGCCAGTTTTTTGATTGACAAGTACAATCTTCAGGGATTTTTCGAGGAGTCGGGACTTGACTATGAGGTGGAAACCCTATTGAGGAGAGAAATTATTCCCAGTGGAAAATCGAGAGCATTCATCAATGACACCCCCGTAAAACTTGACCTTTTAGGCCGACTGAGTGAGGTCTTAATCGATGTGCATTCCCAATTAGAAAACCAGTCCCTGTTCAAAAATGAGTATCAGTTTTTGATATTGGATGCCATAGCCGGAAATCAAGACATTCTTAAAGAATACAAAAACAAACTCCGCCAATATCAAAATATACAAAAGGAGTATGACCGTTTAAAGACACTCAACGAGGATGCTGCCAAAATTCAAGATTACAACCAGTTTTTGTATGACGAACTGGCCGGTGAGGATTTAACGCCCGATATGTTGACCCCACTGGAGGAGGAGATTGATCAGTTGTCCAATGTCGAGGCGCTACAGCAGTATCTTTCCCAAGGGATTCACTTGATTGATGAGGAACAAATAGGACTGCTTACGCAGTTTGCCAGTTTGAATGCGCTGCTCAACGATGCTGCATCTAAATCCAAAAATCTGAGTATTTTCCAAGAGAGAGTCAACAGCCTATCTATTGATTTGAAAGACATATTGGATGATTTGATTAACAAACAGGAAACGCTCGAAAGTAACCCCACTCTATTGGAGAAACTTTCTGTTCGGTGGGACAAAATCCAAAGTCTATTTCAAAAACACCAGGTTGATAATATCGAGGATTTGATTCAAGTGAGAGATCATCTTGAGAAAAAGCTTGAGGAAACACAAGACCTCGGACAAAAGATTAAGGCCTTAAAAGATCAGCTCATTGAACTGGAAGAATTGTTGGAGGGTTTATCCAAACAATTGCATGACAACCGTAAAGAGGCTTCCCCCAAGCTCTGTGATCAAATGGAGCAAATCATTTCCAAAATGGGCATGCAAAATGCCAGATTTAAGATTGACCTCTCTTCAGTAGATCAATTTTTAACTAATGGAAAGGAACAGATCGATTTCTTGTTTTCTGCTAATTTAGGTTCTGATTTTAAACCCATTAAGAAAGTGGCTTCGGGTGGGGAGATGTCAAGAATCATGCTATCGATCAAAGCGATTTTATCCCAATTCAAACAATTGCCCAGTATTGTATTTGATGAGATTGATACGGGGGTCTCCGGAGCAGTCTCCAATGAGATCGCCAACATCATGGCTCATATGTCGGGAAATATGCAGGTATTTACTATTACTCACCTGCCACAAGTGGCTGCCAAGGGAAAACAACACTTTTTGGTTTATAAAGAGGTAAGGGGCAACACCACCATGACCAAACTCAAAGAATTAAATCAAGACGAAAGAATAAAAGAATTGGCTCAAATGCTCTCGGGAGAAGAATTGACACGAACTGCCCTAGACCATGCCAAACAATTACTCAATTAACTGTATCTTTAAAAACAAATTAAACAGCATAACCCATGTCTCATAAAATTTTAGAAGGTAAAAAAGGAATCATATTTGGTGCATTAGATGATCAATCCATTGCATGGAAAACTGCAGAGGCTGTCAAGCAAGCTGGTGGTGAATTCGTATTGACCAATGCACCGGTTGCCATGAGGATGGGAGCCATCAATGACTTGGCTGAGCAAACAGGCAGTATTGTTATTCCCGCAGATGCTACGAAAATGGATGACTTGGAAAATCTCGTCGATCAGTCCATATCGCATTTGGGCGGGAAGTTAAACTTTGTTTTGCACTCCATCGGAATGTCCGTAAATGTGAGAAAAGGCAGACATTATACTGACCTAAACCACGACTGGATGACCAAAGGTTGGGATGTGTCCTCTGTTTCTTTTCACAAACTGTTGCAGACGCTTTATAAAAAAGATGCCATGAATCCTTGGGGTAGTATCATAGCCCTGTCCTATATCGCTGCTCAAAGAACTTTTCCCAACTACAACGACATGGCCGATAATAAAGCCTATTTGGAGTCCATAGCGAGAAGTTTTGGCTACTTCTTTGGGAAAGATAAAAAAGTGAGGGTCAATACCATCTCTCAATCACCCACATTGACCACAGCCGGGAAAGGGGTTAAGGGATTAGATGGATTTTTACATTATGCCGAACAGACTTCCCCCTTAGGAAATGCTTCTGCTGAAGATTGCGCCCAATACACCATTATGATGTTTTCTGATTACACCAAAAAAGTAACCCTTCAGAATCTTTTTCACGATGGAGGATTTTCAAGTGTTGGAGTCAGCCAAGAAATCATCGATACCCTACAAAAATGCCAATAATTTTTCCGATAGGATCATGAATGATAAAAATGCAGCGAAATTTTGAATATTTCAGATTAAGATTTCCAGGAAAAAAGAGATTAAGGTTCTTTTCATTTTTTTTTGCACTCTCCCTCCTGTTTTGGATCATTACCAAACTTTCAAATACCTACAGTTCCTCCGTTGAATTCGAAGTCAACTTTGTCAATACTCCCGATTTAATTGTTTTGGATCAGGATTTAGAGGCAAAAGTGAAGGCTGAAATCACAGCCAGTGGTTTTGAACTGTTGATCTATCACTTTTTTAAAAACGAAATTGATGTCTCGATCGAAAATGCCGAATACACTAGTAATGTTGCTAAGATCGACCTCATGGGGCAAAAGTTCAGCCTAAAACAACAGTTGTATCAAAATGCAACACTTAATCTGATCTCTCCCCCTTATTTGACTTTTTCCTATGGTGCGTTGAAGCGGATGAAAATTCCTGTAATACCTCCTAATAAAATCAATTTTAAACCTGGATATGCTCAATCAGGGGAGTGGGTGATACGGCCCGATAGTGTTTGGGTTTACGGGCCATCCCAAAAAGTAAAATTGTTGGAGGGATTGTCTATTGAACCTTTGCTTGATGAGAATATTGATAATGATATCTATGAAAATGTCAAGCTTTTAGCAGTGGATCAAATTAAATATGAAACCGAAAGTGTTTTGATAAAAACAAGCGTAAAACGCTTTACAGAAAAATCCATAGAAGCTTTTATCAACATCAAAAACCTACCGGATTCGTTGGCCATCAAATTATTTCCTCAATCGTTAAAAGTTACCTTTTTGGTTTTAATTGACAAGGCGGAGGGAATTTTAGCGGGTGACTTCAAGTTCAGCTGCGATTTTAATCAAGCCCAGAGGATTAAAAAAAATACTTTAGATGTGCTTTTGGAAAGAGAACCAAAGGGAGTGAGTAATGTAAGGTGGAAACCCAAAAAAGTGGATTATTTGATTCGAAAATGAAAATTGTTGGTCTTACTGGAGGTATTGGAAGTGGGAAATCGTCGGTATTGTCAGTTTTTTGGTCACTAGGTGTGCCCTGTTATCAATCCGATATCAGTGCCAAAAAACTGATGCAGCATGACCCGGAGCTAATCAATCAAATCAAAGCTCTATTCGGAGATGACATATACGAGGGGGAAAAATTGAATCGCGGCAAACTGGCCGAGGTGGTTTTTGATGATAAAAGCAAGCTTGAAAGTTTGAATGCTATTGTCCATCCTAGGGTTAAGCAGGATTTTCAGTTGTTTTTGAGTCAACAAAACGCTTACTATGTTATAAAGGAAGCTGCAATTCTTTTTGAGACTGGAGAAGCCGAACATTGCGATGTCACCATATTAGTGACAGCACCCGAAGATATCAAGATAGAAAGAGTGATGAAAAGAGAAAAATCAAAGGAGGAAGACATAAAATCCAGAATGCTTCATCAATGGAGTGATGAAAAGAAGACTCCAATGGCTGATTATGTAATTAATAATATTGATTGGGATAAAACGTTAAAAAAAGTAGAGGAAATTCATCAAAAGATAGTGCATATCAAATAATTGTATTTATTAACAATACATTAAGCCTTAGAATAAGCTATTTTGATGAAATTTACATACAATTAGAATAGAGGGTTTGAAAAAAGATTTTTTCATTTTATTAGTGACTTTAATGATTGTATCCCTAGTGGCTGTAATTGTAGTTCAAGCCTATTGGATAAACTCTGCATTTGAAAACAAAGAAGAAGAGTTCTCTTTGGCAGTAAGCCAGTCCCTTCAATCCGTTTCTACAAAAGTACAGGATATGGAGATTTCAGATTATATTGCTGCTTACCAGCAATTAATCGATTCCATTGGGACTCCTGATGAGTCGAATTTTACCGATATCTTTCTGTTTGTTGATAACGAAGACGACATTACCTCAAATTTGACTTCCTTTTACGCTTTTGGTATTCTTGAAGAGGACTATAATATCAATCTTTCTGATATTAATCCTGACCTAGGGGATGAGAATGTGAAAGACTACAAACAAGTAAAAACGACAACCATATTGAGTAAGGATAAAATCTTCAATCGAGAGAATAGGGTCGCAACCTCGATCACCAAATTGAAATCGGTCGAAAGAATGAGCGTATTTGATCAAGAGATCTTTCGTTCGGCCTACTTGGATTATTCCTCTACCATTCCGGTTCACAAGCGTATCAGAACTGAAGAATTGAAGTTACTTTTGGATAGGGAGTTTAAAGCCAGAAATATTTTAACTTTTTATGAATTTGGTATTTATAACAATGATCTAGCAACCAAAGTAAAATCCAATGAGTATATCGAGAAGCAAAGAGGGTCTAAATATGAGACCTCCATTTTCACGCAAGACAATGGTCAAACCCCTTACAAATTAGTTGTTACTTTTCCAGATAGGGATCAGTTTGTTTTTTCCTCCATACTCAGTGTTGCAGGCTTATCAATTTTTCTCACATTATTCATCATCATAGTTTCAACAACTGCGATTTATCAAATCATACAACAAAAAAAGGTTTCGGAGATGAAATCTGATTTCATCAATAATATGTCTCATGAATTCAAAACACCAATAGCCACCATTAATTTGGCACTCGATGCGATTTCAAACCCAAAAACACAAAGCACTAAGACCAGGCTGTTGGGTTATGTCAAGATGATAAGAGAGGAAAATAAACGCATGCTATCTCAAGTTGAAAATATTTTAATGATATCAAGGCTCGAAAAAAGTTCATCTCCTATCGATTTTTCAGAGATAGATATAAACCATGCGCTAGAGGATGCACTCCGGCGAGTGGATTTAATCGTGAAAAATCAAAAAGGAAAAATTGACACCCAACTCCATGCAAATCATACCCTGTTCAAAGGAAATTTGAATCATTTCACAAACCTTATTGTTAATCTATTGGATAACGCGATAAAGTATTCTGACGGAGTTCCCGTGATTACCATCAGTACCTCTAATGAGGATAATATGATTATTTTAAATATTAGAGATGAGGGAATTGGTATGGATGTCAATACCCAAAAACATATATTCGAAAAGTTCTTCCGGGAACAAAGCGGTAACATTCACAATGTGAAAGGCCATGGATTGGGTCTATCCTATGTCAAAAAAGTAATAGAACTCCATGGCGGAGACATCAAATTAATTAGTAAAATCGACAAGGGAACGATTTTTGTAATTTCAGTGCCACTGCTCTAATATCATTTAAAACCTATGCCTATGACTGCCGATCAAAAGAAAATTTTAATTGTAGAAGATGATTTCAATTTTGGAAATATTCTCAAAGACTACCTGATTCTCAACGACTATTTTGTGGTTTTGGCTAAAAATGGAATTGAAGGAATGGATAAGTTTCAAAAGGAAGATTTTGACCTTTGTATTCTAGATGTGATGATGCCCTTTAAAGATGGCTTTACTTTAGGAAAAGAGATAAGGGAAAAAAATGAAAATATCCCTTTTTTTTTCCTTTCTGCAAAAACACTTAAAGAGGATGTTTTGAAAGGTTTTAAAATTGGGGCTGACGACTACCTCTCCAAACCCTTTGATTCTGAGGTGCTTCTTGCAAAAATAAAGGCCGTTTTAAATCGGAAAAATTTTTACAATGCGCCTGAATCCGATATTTATGAATTTGAGATTGGGAAGTTTAAATTCAATTCAAAACTTCGTTATCTCTCCTTTGATGAAGAGGATCCCATCAAACTCTCCCCAAAAGAAAACCAATTGCTAAGACTCTTGGTTTTGAATATCAACGATTTACTCCCGCGTGAAATTGCACTAAATAAGATTTGGAGGGATCACAATTACTTTACTTCGCGAAGTATGGACGTATATATAGCCAAACTGAGAAAATACCTTAAATTGGATAGTGGGGTTGAAATACTAAATATCCACGGAGAAGGTTTCAGATTGGTTGTCAAAAACTAGTCAGACACCTCATTGATTTCTCGGATGAAACTCCTCCATTACCTTTTTTAGATGCTTATTGTCCAGATGGGTGTAAATTTCTGTAGTCGTTATACTTTCATGCCCCATCAACACTTGTATGGTTCTTAGGTCTGCTCCATTTTCCAGGAGATGGGTTGCAAAGGAGTGGCGGAAAGTATGTGGGCTTATTTTTTTTTTGATCCCTACTTTTATTGCTGATTTCTTGACGATGGTAAAAATCATGGCACGGGTCATTTTCCTGCCATTTCTGTTGAGGAATAAATAATCGTTGTATTCTTTTTTTATTTTTTTTAAGCTTCTTATTTCCTCCTTATAGATTTGGATGAATTTTTTAGAATAACTGCCTAGTGGAACCAGCCTTTGTTTATTTCCCTTACCGGTTACCTTAATGATATCTTCTTTAAAAAAAATATTAGACAAAGTCAAATTAACCAACTCACTGACCCTTAAACCGCTTCCGTAAAGCGTTTCTATGATGGCTCTGTTTCTTTGGCCATTGGGAAGACTCAACTCAACTCCTAAAAGAATCTTTTCAATTTCCATCAAATTGAGTGTAACCGGGAGTTTTCTCCCCAACTTGGGCCCTTCGATCAGATCGGCAGGAGAATTTGCTCTTAATTTTTCAAAAATCAAAAAATTAAAAAAACTCTTAATTGCAGAAATTCTCCTAGCTTGACTGTTGGTACTGACAGATTTTGATTGATGATAGATGAATTGCTGAAGAGTTTCCTTAGAGCAATCTTTGGGCAGTTCCTCAATGTTGTTTGAGGATATGAACTGAGCCAAAGCGACAATGTCTGCACTGTAATTTTTGACCGTGTTCTCTGCCAAACCTCGCTCAATTCGGAGGTAGAATTCGTAATCAACGATGAGTGCTTTCCAATTCAAATCACCATAAAGTTAACTATTTTAAGAATCTTAACTTTATTGGCGTATCGGTTCAGATGATTTGGAACTTTCTTCAGATTGTTTTGGTGGTGAGTCTATTTATCCAAAGAGGAGCATGGGACGTTTTTTGTTATCATTTTCTCCCTTGTTCACGTATTCTGTAAAGGGATTTATGATTTCGTCATGAGGATTCTTCCGCGTAGAGAAAACATTATCATAAAATAGGTTTCTGACTTTCGATAAAATTTCATCTGAAGTTATACTAATATTGATGTTCAGCTCGTTGATGTTATTTTCACTTCAGAAAGATTCTTTTGTTTGGGAATTTGGACTACAAAAGCAGAATTTTCTTGGGTTAAATTTTAAAAGTGGAAGGATAAATTTTCCTTTGAAGATTGATTCTTCAGAAAACTCTACATGTCAAATAAAAATATTACCATCCATTTTTCCATTTAAAACTAGATCGTTGCATATAGCATCACCTTTCATAAATGCAGATTTTTCGATCATCAATTTTTTTGAAGTAAAAATAGTCCCTGTAAAATTCCATTTTAGTTTGATGGATTTACTCGATTTAAGATAACCCTCTATATACCTTTCTTTCGGGATAAAAATGGGATTGTCTTCAGTGGTTGAAGTAGGTTTTTCGTTTTCGGAGAAAAGCAAATTTTTAGATGTAATGAAAATATTTGAGGTTGAGTAAATTTAATTAATTTTAAACGATTTATTATGGTTAATTTTGACAAAACAAAAAAATGAAAATTGTCATTATCAATGGTCCCAATCTGAATCTTCTGGGAACACGTGAGCCAGGGATCTATGGAAACCAAACCTTTGAACAGTACTATGAAGGTCTGAAATCATCATTTCCTCAGGTTGAATTTGACTATTTTCAATCCAACATTGAGGGTGAACTTATAGATCGAATCCAGAAGGTGGGTTTTTCATATGATGGAATTTTACTGAATGCAGCAGCATATACGCATACCTCTGTAGGAATTGGAGATGCTCTCAAAGCCATTGACACTCCCGTTATAGAAATTCACATATCCAATACCTTTTCTAGAGAAGACTTCAGACATAAATCTTACATCACTCCTTTGGCCAAAGGAATAATCGTTGGTTTTGGGTTGGACAGCTATCGATTGGGTGTGGAGTCTTTTCTAAAGTCTTAGAGGTGAATGACCTCGTCGTAGGCATCTGCGACGGCTTCCATAACAGCCTCACTCATGGTGGGGTGGGGGTGAACTGCTTTGAGTACTTCGTGTCCTGTCGTTTCGAGTTTTCTTCCCAAAACTGCCTCGGCGATCATGTCTGTTACTCCAACACCAATCATATGACACCCCAACCATTCGCCATATTTGGCATCAAATATTACTTTTACAAATCCCTCTGAGTTTCCACCTGCTTGGGCTTTTCCTGAGGCAGAGAAGGGAAATTTTCCCACTTTGATGTCGAAGCCTTTTTCCTTGGCTTGGGCTTCGGTCAATCCCACTGAGGCTACTTCAGGGAAGCAATAGGTGCAGCCCGGTATGTTTCCATAGTCAAGCGGCTCAACATGTAGCCCCGCAATTTTTTCTACACAGAGGATGCCTTCAGCAGAGGCCACGTGAGCTAGGGCTTGTCCGGAAGTCACATCTCCAATAGCATAGTATCCCGGTAGATTGGTTTGGTAAAAGTCATTGACCAATATCTTATCCTTATCTATTGCAATACCCAAATCTTCGAGTCCTAAGTTTTCGATATTGGATTTAATGCCCACAGCAGAAAGCATTACATCAGCGTCTAGGATTTCTTCACCTTTAGCGGTCTTTACCGTAGCTTTTACAAATTTACCAGTTGTGTCCACAGCGGTTACTTCGGCGTTGGTTATTATTTTGATACCACTCTTTTTAAAACTTTTTTCCAATTGTTTGGAAACTTCTTCGTCCTCAATCGGGACGATACGATCCACATATTCAACGATGGTAACATCGGTGCCCATAGCATTGTAGAAATAAGCAAACTCTATCCCTATTGCACCAGACCCTACGACAATCAGTTTTTTGGGTTGTTTGGTCAGGGTCATGGCCTCACGATACCCAATTACTTTTTTCCCATCCTGGGACAAGCTGGGAAGTGCTCTGGATCGAGCTCCGGTAGCAATAATTATGTGTTTGGCTTTGTACTCTTCTGTTTTTTTTCCTTTGGTGACACTAATTTTTTTTCCGACCAATAATTTTCCATGACCTTCAATGACATCGATTTTATTTTTTTTCATCAAAAATTGTACGCCCTTACTCATTCCTGCAGCTACGTTTCTGCTTCTGTTGATCACTGCATCAAAATCCTTGTCATATTCTCTAACTTTCAATCCGTAATCTTCTGCATGTTTTAAATAATTGAAAACTTGGGCAGATTTCAGTAAAGCTTTGGTTGGAATACACCCCCAATTGAGACAAACCCCTCCTAGACTTTCTTTTTCTACTACGGCAGTTTTGAGTCCCAATTGCGAAGCTCTGATAGCGGTTACATAGCCACCCGGACCACTTCCAATTACGATTACGTCATATTCATTCATGTGGATTGAATTTTAAATTCAGCACAAATTTAAGAAACTGTAAGTTATTTTTTAACTATTGTCTAGTTGAGCTTTTTAATAAAATTGATGCTGGCAGAATTCACACAATAGCGCAGCCTCGTTTTGGTGGGACCATCATTAAAAACATGACCTTGATGCCCCCCGCAATTGGCACAGACAATTTCCATTCTGAGCCTCCCTGCCGAGTGGTCTGGAATCATATCCAATGCCCCTTCGATGGATTTGTCATAACTGGGCCATCCACAATGGCTGTCAAATTTACTTTCACTTTCGTATAGTGGAGTACCACAACCCTTGCACAGATAGGTTCCATCTTCATAGTGATCGTTGTATTGGCCTGTAAAGGGGTATTCTGTGCCTTTCTCCCTAAGAATTTTAAATTCCTCGGGACTGAGTTCCGCTTTCCATTTTTTTTCGGATTTTTCTATGGGGTATTTTTTGTTTTTACTCATTGGGAATAAAATTAAGGGCCGCAGAGTTGATACAATGCCTTTTTCCTGTTGTTTCTTTGGGACCATCGTTGAAAACATGTCCCAAATGTCCTCCACATTTGTTGCATTTTAGTTCTGTTCTTGCGTATCCCAATTTATAGTCTACGTCATACTCAATATTGGAATCAACAGCGCGATCAAATGAAGGCCATCCACACTTAGAATCGTATTTGTTCTCCGATTCATAAAGCCGACTATTACAACCCGCACAAGTATAAGTCCCTTCTACTTTATGATTATTGTATTTGCCTGAAAATGGATATTCAGTTGCTGCTTTTCTAAGTACCAGATAAGACATTTTTGGAAGCTTCTTTTTCCATTCTTGATCGGTTTTCTCTACTGTATAGCTTTTGTTCTCTTTGGATTTCTTTTGTTGGGATAACCCATTACAACTTATTAGAACAAGTGTTATTAAAAATAGAAACTTGTTTTTCATCTACATTTTTTAGACATTAAAATATAAACTAAAGGTAATAGATTTTAAAAAATAAACTTATTCCCAGAGGTCAAAACAAATGAATTCATAAATTGTGTCAATTTCTTAATGGAAGCAATGAAAAGAAAAAATAGATTGGAAAAAGGAAATTCCAAATTAATAAATGCATGGGCTTCCTATGATTGGGCCAATTCCGTATATCCACTGGTCATAAGTTCTACCATTTTTCCTATTTACTATAGTGCGATATCTCAAGACATTGTTACCATCGAGTTTTTGGGCTACGACTTTAAAAACACAGCTTTGATCAGTTTTGTAACAGCCATGGCTTTTGTGGTTGTGGCCTTCAATTCCCCTTTACTTTCGGGAATAGCCGACTATATTGGAAACAAAAAAAGGTTTATGAAATTTTTTGTCTATACTGGATCTATTTCCTGTATGGGGCTTTATTTCTTTGAGTTGGATAGTATATACATGGGTATGATGTTTTATTTTTTCGCATTGATTGGGTTTTGGGCCAGTTTGGTTTTTTACAATTCCTATTTGCCAGATATCGCACATCCAGAACAGCAAGATTTTGCCAGTGCTAGAGGTTTCTCTATGGGCTATTTAGGGAGTATTTTATTGTTGATTCTAAACCTGTCAATGGTCTTACAACCCGACTGGTATGGAATTACAGGCACACCATTGGAATCATCCCTTAAGGCGATGAAATATTCTTTTATCACGGTAGGTATTTGGTGGGGTGTGTTCAGCCAATATGCATTCTATCACTTACCCAAGGGAAATAGTGAAGGAAAAGTCACGAAAGACGTTATTTGGAATGGTTTTTTAGAACTCAAAAAAGTATGGTATCAATTGGATAAGCTTCCGATCCTCAAAAAATTCTTACCCGCTTTTTTTGTTTACAGTACTGCTTTACAAACCGTAATTTTGATCGCTACCTATTTTGGGGAGGAAGAAATCGTGTGGGCCAGCAGTGAACAAAAAACAATCGGCCTAATCGTAAGTATTATGTTGATTCAGATCGTTGGCATTTTTGGAGCCTATGCCACCGCGGCAGCCTCTAAAAGATTTGGCAATATTTCTACTCTGGTAGTTGTCAATTCCATATGGGCTGTGCTGTGTATTTTTGCTTTTTTTATCAGAACCCCCTTAGAGTTTTACATAGCTGCGGGGGGTGTAGGCATGGTAATGGGAGGAATTCAAGCTTTATCCAGGTCTACTTATTCAAAACTAATCCCAGAAACCAGTGACACAACCTCTTTCTTTAGTTTTTATGACGTGACAGAAAAGGTGGGAATCATCATCGGGATGTCCATGTTTGGAACCATTGATCAGATTACAGGAAGTATGCGTAATGCGATTCTTTTTTTTGTGATATTATTTATATCTGGGGCTTTACTTTTATCTCGTATTCCCAATAATCGCTTAGGAAAATAAATCCAAAAGGCCCAGTTGGCATAACAATTGAGCTAAATTATATTAAAGACCTTTTAAGGTGTTTTTTTATTAATAATTAGAAGTATAGATCACATTACATGACAATTTGACTGAAAACTCACATATGGCCAAACCTAGTTTTATATCATTTGACAATTTGACACTTCAAGACATTGAAGCAGAAGCAGAGCTTATTCCTTTGCTAACCACGGAAGATGAGGAGGCACTCAGAAATGAAGAATTACCTAAAGAAGTCGCAATACTCCCTTTAAAAAATACAGTACTTTTTCCTGGAGTGGTTATTCCCATAACTGTAGGAAGGGACAAGTCCATTCAATTGATCAAGGATGCAAACAAATCCGATAAAATTATTGGAGTGGTAGCCCAAAAGGATCATAATGTCGAGAACCCTAAACCGGGTGATTTGTTCGCTCTGGGAACAGTGGCACAAATACTACGGGTTCTCAAAATGCCCGATGGCAATACAACCGTAATCATTCAAGGAAAAAGAAGGTTTGAGATCCAAAGCATTACTAAAGAAGAGCCCTATTTAAAAGCTTCCATTAAACCCGTCGAAGAAACCTTCCCTAAGAAGGGCAATTCCGAGTTCAAGGCCATTATTGACTCCATAAAGGACATGGCGCTGAAGATCATTCACGAAAATCCAAACATCCCTTCTGAAGCCTCTTTTGCCATCAAAAACATACAAAGTCATGCTTTTTTAATCAATTTTGTTTCCTCCAATATGAATCTTCCCGTTATAGAAAAACAAAGGGTTTTGTCAATGTTCGATTTACAAGGTAGTGCCATTGAATGCTTGAAATTGATGAATGTTGAATATCAAAAATTAGAATTAAAAAATGACATTCAATCCAAGGTAAGGACAGACTTAGATCAGCAACAAAGAGAGTATTATCTAAACCAACAAATGAAAACCATCCAAGAGGAATTAGGAGTAGTTTCTTTTGAACAAGAGTTAGATGAGATGCGTATGCGTTCCAAGGAAAAAAAATGGGACAAAGCCGTTGGAGCGCAATTTGATAAAGAATTGGCAAAATTAAATCGGATGAACCCGCAGTTAGCAGAGTATTCTGTTCAGAGAAATTATTTGGATTTTTTTCTCGACCTCCCATGGAATCAATTTTCGGAGGATAAATTTGATTTAAAGAATGCCCAAAAAATTCTCGACCGTGACCATTTTGGGTTGGAGGATGTCAAAAAACGCATCATTGAGTATTTGGCAGTATTAAAACTTCGAAATGATATGAATTCCCCCATTTTGTGTTTGTTTGGCCCTCCCGGAGTGGGGAAGACCTCTCTAGGAAAATCTATAGCAGAAGCATTGGGACGATCCTATATTAGAATCTCATTGGGGGGAATGCGAGATGAGGCTGAAATAAGAGGCCATCGAAAGACTTATATTGGTGCGTTACCGGGACGTATCATTCAAAGTGTTAAAAAGGCTGGTACATCAAATCCTGTTTTTGTTTTAGATGAAATTGATAAGGTCAGTAACGGAGTTCAGGGTGACCCTGCAGCGGCTTTGCTTGAGGTCTTGGATCCAGAGCAAAACACAGCCTTTTACGATAATTTTCTGGAGATGGGCTATGATTTGTCCAAAGTAATGTTTGTTGCTACCGCCAATAGCCTATCGCCCATCCACCCTGCTTTGAGGGATCGAATGGAAATGATTAATATTTCCGGTTATACCCTAGAAGAAAAGTCTGCCATTGCCAAAAGACACTTATTGCCCAAACAGCTCAAAGAACACGGATTAGAAAACAAACAATTGACTTTGAATAAGGCTGTTTTGGATAAAATGGTTGAAGGATACACGCGAGAGTCGGGGGTAAGAGGCCTTGAAAAACAAGTAGCCAAGGCGATTCGTTATGCGGCCAAGTCCATAGCCTTGGAAGAGGATTACAAAATCAATCCTGCTCCCGAGGATTTGGTTGAAATTTTGGGCCCGGAAAAGGTGCACCGTGATCTTTACGAAAACAATAACGTGGCTGGAGTAGTTACCGGATTGGCATGGACTTCAGTAGGAGGGGACATCCTTTTTATTGAGTCTGCAATTTCTGAAGGAAAAGGACAGCTCTCTATTACTGGAAACTTGGGCAAGGTTATGAAAGAGTCGGCCACCATTGCCATGGAGTTTATCAAATCCAATAAAATATTTTTGGGTTTGGATGATTTTGCCTTTGATCGGTACAATGTTCACATTCACGTTCCAGAAGGAGCGACCCCAAAGGATGGTCCCAGTGCGGGAATTACCATGCTAACTTCCTTGGTATCACTCTTTACCCAAAAAAGGGTAAAAAGTAAATTGGCCATGACTGGAGAAATTACACTTCGGGGGAAAGTTTTACCCGTAGGAGGAATTAAGGAAAAAATTCTTGCCGCCAAACGATCCAAAATCAAAGAGATAATTTTGTGCGAGGACAATAAGAAGGATATAGACCAAATCAATCAGAAGTATTTGAAAGGTTTGACTTTCTATTATGTTAGGGAAATGAAAGATGTACTTGATATTGCCATAATTTCCAAAAAAGTACTGCATCCAAAGATATTTAAATCTTAGTCCATTGAATTCACGCATAGTAATTGCCATCGATGGATATGCCTCTACAGGAAAAAGCACATTGGCCAAAATGCTGTCCCGTCAATATCAAATCCCTTTTATTGACTCTGGTTCTTTGTATCGGGGGATCACCCTTTATGCTTTAGAAAAAGGTTTTTTTAAAGATGACAAGCTCGATCAAGAGGCACTGAGCGAGGCTTTGGGTGGGTTAAACTTGAGATTTGATAATGAGACAGGAGGTTTGTATTTAAATGCCGAAAATGTTTCTCAAAAAATTCGGCTTCCCCAAGTGTCGGATCGTGTCAGTAACATTGCTGCTTTGACTATGGTCAGAGAATTTTTACTCCACCAACTGCGTCATATGGCAAGTGAAAATGGTTTGGTGATTGATGGGAGAGACATTGGAACGGTGGTATTTCCCAACGCCGATTACAAATTCTTTTTTACCGCCCGACTCGAGGTTAGGGCCCGTCGGCGCTATGAAGAGCTTAAAGCCCTGGGTCAAAATACCACTTTTGAGGAAGTTTTGAACAACCTCATTGTTCGTGACCAGATTGACAGCAGTAGAGAGACCGCCCCACTTCGAAAGGCAGACGATGCTTTTGAGATCGATACTTCAAAGTTGACTAAAGAGCAAGTATTTGCTGATTTGCTCGAAAAAATTGACGCCAAATAAGATCCTTAATAATTTGTTAATAAGCATATTCCTATTAAATTTGCGGACTCTTAATTGACAGGGAAAAAGAGAGTAAAGAAAATAGGTTTAACACCTTCTGTTGTTTCAATGAAATTTCCCGGACAGCAGAATACAAATTTTATCACAGCCATGGCTGAGAAAAAAACCACTTCAATCAAAAAAAATACTGCAGAAAAAGTTGAAAAATTAAAAAAATTGGCTCCTAAAAAAGCTGATGCCGCTAAAAAAATCACTAAAACAAAAAAAACGGTCACTGCTAAAAAAACTACATCTGCCAAGAAAACAGCAGCTATCAAGAAAACTACATCTACCAAGAAAACAGCAGCTACCAAGAAAACTACATCTGCCAAGAAAA
>CESO01054574.1_pt1 | contig 29339 bp, 28 predicted proteins | sample 356341 | NCBI WGS metagenome assembly CESO01 (sample SAMEA2621812, study PRJEB7988) | marine metagenome | biome: marine biome (ENVO:00000447); feature: deep chlorophyll maximum layer (ENVO:xxxxxxxx); material: "saline water (ENVO:00002010), including plankton (ENVO:xxxxxxxx)" | depth 35 m | reverse complement strand
TGTGAAATATTTTTTTTCATGAATTGGGGTTTTAAATTCTGTATACATTTTAAGTAAACACTAACTTAATAATTCTTAAGTTAAGAAAAGTTATTTTTAGATCTTTATAATTGGGATTATCTATAAAATTTTAGAATAAGTAAATTACTGATTTTTTAATAATTACTATGCAGTGAGTCGGGATGACAGGATTTGAACCTGCGACCCCACGCACCCCATGCGTGTGCGCTACCAAACTGCGCCACATCCCGAAAAATATATTTAACTATTAAATTTATTTTTTAATTAGATAATAATTACAAAAATATACATCTAAAGTGTTTCCATGATTTATAATTTAAAATAAATTTAACATTTATAAAACATTTTTTTTTTTAAAGATTATTATATTGTTAAAAATATAAGTAATGAGGAAACTTAACTACTATAAATTTATTTTAAATAAAGTTAGTTTTAATTCTAAGCTTTTTTTTAAAGAATACAAGAAAGCATATTTAATATTGGGTCATTCTGACAGGAAGTATCTTAAACGATGGGTTTTAAATAAAATTAGTTACATTCCAGAGCTAAATATTAAACGATGGGAAATTTACAATTATGACATTGCAGGGCCAATAATTTGAATATCATCAAACTTTATTTTACCTCTTACGTTTAAATCTATAACTTTTTTAATTGCATCAATAATTTGTAGTTTAAGTTCACTTTTGTGAAAAATCAAGCTAACTTCTCTTCCAGGCGATGGGATTTTGAACTTTTTTATTTTACCTTTTTCTTTTAAATTAATATTTTTAGAGTTTAAATATGGAATTATTGTTATTCCAAGGCCTTCATTAGCTAAATTCACTAGAGTTTCAAAACTTCCACTTTCAAGTTTAAAATTCTTTTTTTTTGTTTCATTACTCATAGAACAAAAATTTAGAACCTGATTTCTCAGACAATGGCCATCCTCAAGAATTAGAATTTCTTCATTTTCAACATCATCATTTGACAAAAATTTTAGATTTGACAAACGATGGTTGTTTGGAATATAACCAACAAAAGGTTCATAATAAAGAGGGTATTCAATAATTTTTTCATTTTTAAGTGGGGTAGATACAATTCCACCGTCGAGTTTTCCTGAATTTAAATTCTCAATTATAGTATTTGTATTGAGTTCTTGAATTATAAGATTTACATTTTTATGTTTTTTTAAAAAATCATTTAAAAAAATAGGGAGAATCGTAGGCATTATAGTTGGTATAATTCCAAGTTTAAAATCTCCTGCAACAACACCTTTTTCCTTGTCAATTGTATCTTGCATTCGATTGGATTCTATCATAATTCTTTTAGATTGATTTAATATTTTTTGACCAATCCTTGTAAGGATTATAGGTTTTTTATTTCTATTAAAAATTTTAACCCCCAATTCCTCCTCTAATTTTTGAACCTGCATGCTAAGTGTAGGCTGAGTAACATTAGACATTTTTGCTGCAATAGTAAAGTTACCATATTCAGCAACCGCAATCATGTATTGAATCTGAGTAAGCGTCATCGTTTTTATCTATACACTTTTAAAATTAATAAATAATTCTTATAAAAAATTATTTTAATATCTCAATTTTTTTAATTAAAATATTTTCGATTGGAGACTCTCGGTTGTCTGTTGGTTGATTTGATATTTTATCAACAACATCTAATCCTTTTATTACTCTTCCAAATGCAGTATATTTTCCATCTAAATGATATGCACCATTTTTTTTTACAACAATGAAAAACTCAAAAGGTGAAGCCAATTTGTGAGGATTCTTTATTTCACTGCTAGGCATTGAAACTATGCCTCTATGATGTTTAATTTTTTTATCTGTATCTGGCGGGAGTAAATATCTTCCAATTGATGATCTTTTTTTAGAGGTATTAAAATTATCAGAATTCCCCCCTTGAATTATAAAGTCTTTTACAACTCTATGAAAAAAAGTTTTATCAAAATACTTCTGTTTGGTTAAATATATAAAATTAGCTCTGTGATATGGAGTTCTGTCAAATAATTCAATTTCGATTTCACCGAAATCAGTTTTAATTTTTACATTTTTCTCAGGATTATTTTTTCCATATTTATATAAAAAAGGTATTGCATTTTTTTTATTAAGAAGGAAAAGTGAATCTTTTTTAATTTCTTTATTTTTTATTTCTTTTTTAATTAAGTTAAATTTATCTTCTTTTTTGATGTTGTAGGAACAGCTATATAAATTAAATATTAATATTAAACACAAAAGTTTTTTCATTATAATTTGAAATATAAAGAGTTTATTGAATTTATTATAAAAATAAAAGATTTTAATCTAAAGGGTAAACTTGCTCACAAAAAGATGGCCCCTTACAATAGAATTAGTAAAAATGAACAAAATAAAGTCAATAATTTCAGATATAAAGAGGCAGCTGTTTTAATTTTGATTTATCCATCTGATAAAGGTGTTCCAAGTTTTGTGTTAATAGAAAGGACTATATCAAGCGGTGTCCACTCCGGACAAATTAGTTTACCAGGAGGGAAAAAAGAAAAAAATGATAAATCTTTTTGGGATACATCAATTAGGGAAACAAATGAGGAAATTGGTGTAAATCTATCTAAAATTAATTTCGTAAAAAAAATGTCTTGTGTATATGTTCCACCAAGCAACTTTATGATATATCCATTTATTGGGTATTTAGATAAATGTCCATTTTTTAATATGCAAAAAGAAGAAGTTCAAAACATTTTTGAAATTAATATTTTAGATCTTTTAAAAAATAAAAATAAAAGTTTTAGTGAGGTTAGGTCAAAATATATGAATAATAATATTAATGTGCCAGTTTATAACTTTATGGATAAAATTATTTGGGGTGCGACAGCAATGATTTTGTCAGAATTTGAATTATTTATTTACGATAATTTAAAGAAAAAGTATATTTGAATTTATTATTATGAAATTAATTAAGAGAAACCCTTTTGGACATAATCTTTTTTTTAAAAAAATGCTAATTCGATATATGGGTTACTTAACTCATAGACGTCATAGAGGTTTTAATGATTTAAAAATTGAAGGGTCTGAAATAATTAAAAGTCTTCCAGATACAAACGTATTATTTGTATCAAATCATCAAACATATTATGCTGACGTTGTAGCTATGTTTCATGTTTTTAACGCAAGCCTAAGTGGAAGGAATAATTCTATAAAAAACGTTGGGTATTTATGGAAGCCTAAGTTAAATATTTATTATGTGGCTGCAAAAGAGACGATGAAATCAGGTTTACTTCCAAGACTTTTATCATATGCAGGTTCTGTTTCAATTGAGAGAACATGGAGGGATGGCCAAAAGAAAGTTAATCGGAATGTAAAAATGAGTGATATTTCTAATATTGGCAAAGCATTAAAAGATGGTTGGGTTATTAGTTTTCCCCAAGGAACAACAAAACCTTTTTATCCGATAAGAAAGGGAACTGCACACATAATTAAAAGATACAAGCCAAAAGTAGTTCCAATTGTTATTGATGGTTTTAGAAGATCATTTGACAAAAGAGGCATATCAATTAAAAAAAAGGGTATCGTTCAGTCAATGAAAATTAAGTCTCCATTGAAAATTGATTATGAAAATGAAGAAATAAATTCTATAATTGAAAAGATTCAATATTCAATCGAACAACACCCATCTTTGAATAAAGTATCAAAAAAATAAAAAGCTAGTCTTTGATTGTTACAGTTCTTAAAACTTGATTAAAAGGACCAGGAATTATATTAAAATCAGAATCAACTAACTTTAAATCAATAGTTACATCTCCTGGGGGTAGACCATTAATTACATGAGGAACCCACTCATCAATTACAAATTCAACTCCATTTATAGTTACTATCACTTTATTCCCTTTTTCTGAAAGTTCAGTATTAAAAATAAAAAAATCTAACAATAAGTTTTCACCATCTTTTTTTGAATATGTTCCTTTGGGTCTACTATAAATTAAAACAGGAGAGTCCATATTAATATCAAAAGAATCATTTGTGTTATTTCCTACTTGAATTTTTTTAACAACAAAAGAATTTTTATTTTTTACTGATTCATGATATGATCTACTTAAAAAAGCTACTAGATGGTTAACTCCATTGGGAATTTGTTTTTTAAACTTTGATTCATAATGGGCTGAGTAAGGTTGGTTGTTTATAATAAAATGAATATGTTGTCCTTTACCAGAATTTGCAAGCTTTTTTGCATTCGGACTATCAGTTTGTGCTCCAAGTTGGTAATTATCAACAGCAAAATTAAATTCAACTTCACTTCCATTAATAATTTTCATTTTTTTTGGTTCTTCAAGAATTAATGAAGCATCAGGATATGATGGAGAGTCATTTAATTTATTTAAAGTTATTTCAGGTTTTTTAAATTTATCATTTGCATTTTCAATTAATAAATCATTTTTGATTTTTTCAATTTGAGATTTAACATAACCAGGTGTTCCCTCAATGGTATTTACTACTTTATATTCCTCACCATCCCCTTTGGAAAAAGTTGTCAAAGTAGCAATACTTGTTGAATCATTTATTTTTTCGATCTCAACCTCAAATTCAATTTTTTTATTTTTTTGAGTATTTTCTGAGCAAGAACTAAATAGTATGCAGAAAATTAAAACTTTATAAAGGATATTTTTTTTCATTTTACAGCTAAATATTTAAATAAATATCTTATAAAGTTAGTAATTTAAACTTTTATTTAAATGTTAATATGTTAAGAAGTTTAAACTATTTAATTTTAATTTCATTTGTACTAGGTTGTAAAACTTCCTACTTGACAAAACCTTTTGATTATTCTGAACTTCCCAACAAGCCTTATTATGAGAAAAAAGAATCTTGGGCAGTAATTCCTGGGGCGTACCCTGATGAACTTAAAGTTTTTGAAGATTTTAATAAAAATGAAGATGTAGATATTTTTTATATCTATCCAACAATTTTTACTAATCCAAAGTTAAGTGATTGGAATGCAGATGTTTTTGATGCTGACATAAGAAAAGATATAATTTCATCTGCTATTAAGTACCAAGCTTCTTGTTTTTCTTCAGTTGGTAATTTATATGTTCCTTTTTATCGCCAATCTCATTACAGATCATTTATTGACTTAAATAAAAATCCAGATAATTATAAATCTTGGGAAATAGCTTATAATGATATTGAAAATGCATTTGTTTATTATTTAAATAATTATAATAACGGTAAGCCTATTATTATAGCCTCTCATAGCCAAGGCAGTCTTTTAGCGCGAAGAATATTAAAAAAATTTTTTGATGGAAAACCACTTCAGAATAGACTAATTGCCGCATATATTCCAGGTATAAAGATTTTAAAAGAAGATTTTAATGAAATTAAATTAATGACAAATCCTGATCAATTTGGAGGATTTGTCAGTTGGAATACTTACAAGAGAAATAAGTTACCTAAAAATTATGATTTGTGGTATAAAGGTGGCGTTACATCTAATCCAATATCATGGGATAGTCAAAAAAAAATTGATAATGAATTCCATTTAGGATTACTTTATTTTGATAATAAAATATATCCAAAAAGTTTGAAAATTGAGTTAATTGATGGAATGGTTTGGACTACAATTCCTAAAGTTCCCAATAGATTTTTTATAATTTTAGCATCTTTTCTAACAAAAAAGGGTAAAGACTTTCACTTTGCAGATATAAATTTATTTTGGGAAGATATTAAGCAGAATTCAATTGTTAGAATAAATAAATGGAAAGAAATAAATCAAATCAAATAATTTATTTAAGCATTTTTTTTAATTTGTGAAAATATTTAAAACAATTATAAAAGAAATCTAAAATCAAATGAAAAAATCAAATAAATCAAGAAGGAATTTCATAAAAAATGGAATTTTAGCTTCTTCATTAACTATTATACCTAGAAATGTGCTTGGTGGAGTTGGTTTTATTTCACCTAGTGATCAGTTAAACATTGCATCAATTGGTGCTGGAGGAAAAGGAAGATCAGATATATTAAATGCATCTGTAAATGGAAGAGAGAGGGTGATTGCTCTATGTGATATTGATAAAAACGGTAAACACGGGGTTTTAGCTTCAAGAAAAAAATTTTCTAAGGCAAATTTTTATTTTGATTTCAGAAAGTTATTAGATAAGGAAAAAAACCTTGATGCTATAACTATTTCAACTCCCGATCATACTCATGCTTCAATTGCTATGGAAGCCATGGAAAGAGGGATTCATGTTTATATTCAAAAACCTTTAACTCATAATATTAAGGAAGCAAGATTATTAACTGAAAAAGCCAGAGAATTGAAGATAGTTACTCAAATGGGAAACCAAGGCGCCTCAAACCCATCTCAGATCAAAGTTAAAGAATGGATTGATAAAGGATTAATTGGTTCTGTTTCTGAAGTTAAAGTATGGACAAATAGACCAGTATGGCCTCAAGGAATTGTAAGGCCTAAACCAGCTCCAGAAAAAATACCTGATGAATTTAATTGGAACCAATGGCTAGGTCCTGCTCCATTTACTGAATTTAACCCTAATATGCATCCTTTTAATTGGAGAGGTTGGTGGGATTACGGAACTGGTGCTTTGGGAGATATGGGATGTCATATTATAGATATTCCTTTTAGAGCATTAGAATTGCGTTATCCTACAGCAGTCGAATGTAGTGTTGGCAATGTTTTTACCAAGATGTGGGAGGCTGAATATATCCCTGAAGGGTGTCCACCTTCATCTTCTGTAACAATTGATTTTGATTCTACAGATAAAAATAAGACTCCATTAAAAATGGTATGGACAGACGGAGGTATAAGACCCTCACATCCTGATATAATTCCTCCAGATGAAGATTTAGGTGAAAAAGGAGGTGGAAATGGAGTTATGATGATTGGTGATAAGGGAATTATAACAACTGGTACATATGGAAGAGAACCTAAGCTTTACAGGAAAGGTGAAGAAACAAAATCATATAAAGCTCCAATTGATTTAAATCCCGAACCGGAATTTGGTCATCAAAGAAAATGGATTGACGCTATTAAAGCTGGATTTAATAGTAATGAACATATGGCACTGACTTCCTCGTTTGACTATGCTGGACCACTTACCGAAACTGTTTTGATGGGTAATATTGCAATTAGAACTTATTTATTGAGAGAGGGTAAAGGGAGAAGTATGAATTATTATGGTAGAAAGAAGTTACTTTGGAATGGAAATAAAATGGAAATTACAAACCTTAAACAAGCTAATCAGTTTGTGACTAGAAATTACAGAAAAGGGTGGGAGTTATAATGTTATGGTTTTAGTTACTGGAGGATTAGGATATATTGGCTCTCATTCTGTCATATCACTAATAAATAGTGGTTTTGAAGTTATAATTGTCGATGACCTTTCGAATTCCAGTTTATCTGTTTTGGATAATATTAATAAAATTATTGGTAAGTCTATTATTTTTGAAAAATTAAACTTATGTAATGGAACCCTGGTTAATAATCTTTTTGATAAATATCCAAAAATAGATTGTATAATTCATTTTGCAGCTTTTAAATCTGTCAATGAAAGTGTTTTGAATCCATTAAAATATTATAAGAATAATTTATATTCATTAATTAATATTTTGGCTCAGGTTGAGAAAAGGGAAATAAAACACTTTGTTTTTAGTTCTTCATGTACTGTTTATGGAGAATCTACTAAACTTCCGATCACTGAAGAAGAATCTTTTAAAACTCCAAAATCACCCTATGGGCATACCAAACAAATTGGAGAAAGAATAGTTAAAGATTTGGTTTTTAAAAACACTGAAATCAAATCAATTTCATTAAGATACTTTAATCCTATCGGAGCTCATGAATCTATATTAATTGGTGAAAATCCTTTTGATAAACCACAAAATTTAGTTCCAATGATTACTCAAACTGCCATTGGAAAATATCCACTTTTAAATATTTATGGGAATGATTACAAAACTAGAGATGGGACATGTATAAGGGACTACATAAACGTTATGGACATAGCAGATGCTCACGTTTCAGCAATATCTAAATTAATAAAAATGAAATCCTCCTACTATGATGTTTATAATGTTGGTACAGGAAAAGGGACAAGTGTTTTAGAGGTTATTGATCTTTTTGAAAAATCTAACAATTTAAAATTAAATTACAAATTTTCTAATAGAAGGGATGGTGATGTTGAGTCTGCCTATGCTTCATGTGATAAAATTAATAAAGAATTGAATTGGAAGGCTAAGTATTCACTTGAAGATTCATTGATTTCAGCATGGAATTGGGAATGTAAAATAAATAGTAAAAATTAAATTTATATATTTAAAAAAAATATTTATTATGAAAAATTCAGGGATTAACAGAAGAAACGCCATAAAAGGCATAGCTGCCGGAACTTCTGCAGCTTTTTTTTCAAATAGTATGATAAATTCAGTAAATGCAAAAGAAAAAATGAATAATGTAAAGTTGAAAGGAAATATTAAACAATCGGTTTGTTCGTGGTGTTTTCCTATGTTATCACTTGAAGAATTGGCAATTGAAGGAAAGAGAATGGGCCTTGTGGGTATTGACTTAGTTAATCCTAAAGGTTTCTCAGCTTTAAAGAAACATGGTTTAGAATCTACTTTATCAACTCCTGAAAAGTATAGTCTTTCTGAAGGTTGGAACAAAAAAGAAAATCATAACGGACTAATTGAAACTTATTCAAAAGTGATCGATACAGTAGCAGATGCTGGTTATAAAAGTTTATTTTGCGCAAGCGGTAATACTTTTGGGATGGATATTGAGATTGGAATTAATAATTGTGAAATTGGTATTAAAAAAATATTGTCTAAAGCTGAAAAGAGAAATGTGACTTTAGTAATGGAATTATTAAACTCTAAAGTTAACCATCCTGATTATATGCTAGATAAGTCTGAAATAGGTATAGAGCTTTCCAAAAAAATTGGTTCTGAAAACTTTAAACTTCTTTATGATATTTATCATATGCAAATTATGGAAGGTGATATTATTAGTACTATTAAAAAAAACCATCAGTATTTTGGACATTATCATACTGCAGGCGTTCCAGGAAGAAATGAATTAGATGAAAATCAAGAACTTTATTATCCTGCAATAATGAATGCCATTTTGAGTACTGGTTTTACAGGTTATGTAGCTCAGGAATTTATGCCTAAAGGTAAGGACCCAATGAAGTCACTTGAGGATGCAGTTGTACTTTGTGATGTTTAACTTACTCCAAAGTGTCCTGCAGATTCCATTCCTCCTCCAAAATTTGGAACGGTTGTTTTATTAAAAGCATCTCTTTTTTTTTTTTTTTTCAATTGGTAACCTACTTTAGATACAATTAAGGCATCCTTTATTTAATTATTTTTAATATCAATTTACCTAGTTTTTTTCCATTAAATAGTTTTAGAAAAATTTCATGAAAGTTTTCAATTCCTTCATAAATATCTTCTTTACTTTTTATCTCTCCTGAAACAATCCATTTTTCAATTTGTTCCATTGCAATTTTATATCGATCAGCATAATCAAAAACAATCATACCTTTTATTGATGCTCTGTTTACCAGTAAAGAAAGATAGTTTTTTGGACCAATTGGATTTTTATTATATTGAGAGATTGCTCCACATAAAACTACCCTTGCATTTTTTCTTAAGAAAATTAGAGCAGAATCTAGAATTTCTCCTCCTACATTGTCAAAAAACACATCAATGCCATTCGAACAATTTCTTTTTATTCCATTAATTAAGTTTTCATTCTTATAGTCAATTGCCCCATCAAATCCAAGTTCATTAATAATATAATCACATTTATTTTTCCCTCCTGCGATTCCAATAACTTTACATCCTTTAATTTTTGCAATTTGGCCAACAATACTTCCAACAGCTCCTGCTGCACCTGAAACAAGAACAGTCTCATCCTTTTTTATTTTTCCTTCGTCAAGGATACCAAAATATGCTGTCATTCCTGGCATTCCTAACGTACCGATATATCTTTCAGGGGGAGATTTTTTTACATCTACTTTGTAAAAACCTAAACCTTCGGAAATTGTAAATTCTTGAACACCTCCCCATCCAGAAACAAATGTACCTAGTTCAAAACTCTTATTTTTTGACTTGATAATCTCTCCAACGGTTCCTGCCCTCATAACTTCTCCAATTTGGACAGGAGGGATGTACGATCTTGAACTATTAATCCATCCTCTCATAGCTGGATCAAGAGATAAAAAATGATTTTTTATTAAGATTTCACCTTCATTAATTTCACGTAAGCTATTTTCCTCCAAAGTCCATGTTTCAGGTTTTGGAAGTCCTTCAGGTCTTTTTGCAAGTTTTATTTGTTTGTTAAGTAAAGTCATTTTTTTAATTTGGTAATTAGGTTTTTTATTCTATTTCTTGACGATGGTTCCCACCAAATCCTAAGAATTTCAGTGAGCTCATTTTCATCATTATAATTTAACTTAGACAAAAGATTAGATCTCAGCTTTTTTTTAGCAAACTTATAAATGTTGAAATCTCCCTTTAGCATTTCATCCATCTTTTTTTCAGCATTAGTAATTACTAAATCTTTTTCACTTAATTGATCCACTAATCCAAATTTTAAAGCTTCTATTGGAGACAACAAGGATCCTTGTAAGGTAAGTTTAGATGAAATTGCATCACCTAGAACAAAACTGTATGAATCAATCATACGTTGCGAAGGGGGGACTCCAACAGAAACTTCATTTAAACCAATTTTAAATTTTTTATCATCTGCCATTATCCTATAGTCACTTGGTATAGCAAGTAAAGTTCCACCAGCAGGAGCATATCCGTTTATAGCAGAAATATGAATTTTAGTAAAGGAGTTTAGTTCTATAAAAAGACGTCCAAAATCTTTAAAAAACTTTTTAATCTGTATTTCATCATATTCAAAAAGCTCTATAATATCTAAACCTACTGAAAAAAAATCTGGTTGTCCAGTTATTATAATTCCTTTAACAGAGTCATCATCTTCTAATAAATTAATGGCTTTAGATAATTCATCCACCATCTCTTGATTAATTGGATTTGCTCGTCCTCTTTTCAATTCAATTATTGAATAATTTGGCTTGGAAATTAAATTAATATAACTCATTTAAAAAAAGATTTTTTTTGTTTTTATATTTAGTCATTTAACCATTTCGGCTTTCTTTTTTCTCTAAAAGCTTTTAATCCTTCTTCAGCATCTTTAGACTTCATGGTTTTTTGAAGCATTTCATATAAAAATTGATGGTCATTAGATTTATTAGTAATTGAATCAAAAGCCTCCATCCCAAGATTAATTGCTTTAGGAGAATTAGAAACTATTTCCTGAATCCATTTTTCTATTATGTCATCAATATTATTCCTATTAGCAATCACGGAAATCAGCCCCCATTTTTTTGCTTTTTTAGATGTAATATTAAAACCTCTAATACACCAGTCAATTAGATTTCTTGGAGTCATTACCCTTAGAAGAGATGCCATAACTTGCATAGGGAAAAGTCCTCTTTTTACTTCAGGTAATCCAAAGCTAATATTCTCCAATGCGACAGCGTAAGTGCTGTTCGCAACAATTAAATGCCCCCCTGCATAAACATCACCAGTTATTTTACTAATAATTGGTTTGTAACATTTGCTAAATATTTCACCAATGAGAACTTTTTCTTTTGGTTTTGGAACAGTTGAATTATCTATATCAATTTTACCTTTTATTGCGTTTAAATCTAGACCTGAACAAAAAACATCACCATTTGCTTGAATAACAACAACTCTTATATACTTTGAGAATTTTGCATACTCCATGATTAATGCAATTTCATTGATCATTTGTGGGTGTAATGCATTTTTTTTATCAGTTCTATTTAGAGTTATTGTTAAAATGTGATTTTTTATTTTATAAATTATAAAATAAAAATTATAGGATTTGATTTTGTCTTTTGTTAATTCTTTTGAGTCAAATAACCTCATAAATTAATTTTTTTTAGCTTCTTTAAAAGTTTGAATGTAAAAAAAAAAAAAATTTTTAAACTCAAATTTCTTGTAATTTATTTTTTTATAATTTACGTAAATTTAATAAATCATTATAATCTTTTTAGCTATACTAATTACAATAAATTATGATTAAAAAAAATAAAAATTTATACATAAATAAACTTTATCTAAATTTTATTGTCATAATAATTGGTACAAATTTCTTTATGCTACAATGATATATTTTTTATTATTTTAATTCATCTTTGGTATCTTTACTAAATAATATTAACTTGAAATGTTTTAAAAAAGAAAATTGAATTTTTTTATTGAAATACTACCAAAACTAACCAAAACAAAAAACCAATTAATTTAAACTAAAACTATATGAAAACAAATCTATTTAAACGAGGATTAATGTTCATGTCAATGTTATTTTTCGTTAGTTATGTTCACGCTCAGACAACCGTTAGCGGTTCTGTCAGTGACTCAGAAACACAAGAACCTTTGCCAAGTGCTAATGTTGTAATTCAAGGGAGTTCTGAGGGAACTTTTACAGATTTTGATGGTAATTTTACATTCGAGACTGATATGGAACCTCCATTTTCACTTGAAATAAGTTCAGTAGGATTTGCTGTTCAAATCATTGAGGTTACTTCCTCTAATCAATCTGTCAATGCTCAATTAAATTTCGGACAAAATTTACAGGAAATAGTTGTTTCAGCATCAAGAAAAAAGCAGAAAATTCAAGAAGCCCCTGCATCAGTATCAATTATTAGTCAAAGGGACATTGAAAATTCCTCAGCAGTTGTTGATCCGGTTAGGATTTTACAAAACATACCTGGTGTTACATTACAACAAAACTCAGCAAACTCTTTAAATTTAGAGATGAGGGCTGGATCAGGTCTTTTTGGGACATCAACTTTTGCTTTACTTGATTATAGATATTTAGTTACTCCTGCTGCTGGATCATTTTTAAGCTATCAAAGTGGAATATCTAATTTAGATATTGAAAGAGTAGAGGTAGTTAGAGGTTCAAACTCAGCGTTATATGGACCCGGTGTAACTTCTGGAGTCGTTCATTTTTTGTCCAAGAGTGCAATTGATAGACCAGGGACAACAGTTGAATTATTTGCTGGTGAATTAAATACTTTAGGATATGGACTTCGCCACGCTTACTCAAACGATTCAAAAACTTTTGGTTACAAAGTAAATATTAATTACAGTAAAGGAGACGATTTTACATTGGATGTGGTCGAAGATGCAGCTGCAATAGCTGGTTATGCTACAAGTGTTTATAACCCAGCAATTGGAACTGATGGAAAAATTGATGCGCAAACACTTGGCACTCTTCTTTTAGGCCCCTCGGATCTGGATCCAGATGGTGACGGTAATCCGTTAATTGATAAGTATAAGAATTATTCAGCTAATGCACATCTTGAATTTAGACCTAATGATGATACTGAATATGTTTTATCTGCAGGTATGGCTAACGGTGGTGGACTATTCTTTAGTGATCTAGGACCTGGTTATACTCAAGGTAATGATTATTGGTATCAGGCAAGAATGCAAAGAGGAGGTTTGTTTTTTCAGGCTTATCATAACTATAATGACGGTGGTAGTCTTTCTGCGCCAACATTTGTTTATGGTACTGGACTTGCTCAGATTGCTGAAAGAAGTAATACTGAAATTCAAACTCAATACGCATTTGATTGGGGTAAATCAGACTTTATAATTGGAGGTGATTACAGAAATATTGTTTCTAAATCAAAAAATAGTTTGTATGGAGCCAACGATGCTGACGATCCATTTAGTATAAGTGGTTTCTATATTCAAGGTGAAACACCATTATCCGATAAACTTAGTATGACTTACGCGGGTAGATATGATAAGTTCAACTTTTTAGATGAAGGAACATTTGCTCCAAGAGTTGCACTAGTTTATAAGGCCAGTCCAAAACATACTTTTAGAGCTTCATATAATAAGTCTAATGCTAGTGTAGCTGCTCTTCAACAATACATTGATTTCCCATTACTTAAAGTTTCAGGAACTTATGGACAAAATAATGGAATTCAGGCATGGCTTTCAGGTCAAGAAAATGACCAAGTTATTACCACCTCCCTTCCAATCGAAGTTGTTAACACAAATGGTTTAGGTCCAAATGGGGGTCCTATTGAGATTCCTCAAAATACTCCTGGAATCCCTCTTGGTATCCCTTATGGGGCTGTTGTTGGTGCAACTCTTGCAGGTATTCCTGCAGCTTTTGGTCCTGGTGGACCAGCTCAACAGCTTGCACCTTTTCAGGATGCCTTGTTAGCTTTCTTTACTGGAAATCTTCCTCAATTAGGACTTGGAACGCCTTATGCAGGGCCAGCTGGATTTACAGGTACTTTGTATCCTTATGCCCTTACTGACGGTTTATCTGGATTTCCTGCTCCATTTGAAAGTTCAAAATGGGGGCAAACAAAGGCTCAAATAGTTGATGTTAACTCCTTTGAAATTGGATATAGTGGTATTATTGGTGATAAACTTAAGGTTAATATTGATTTTTTTACATATAATAGAAAAGGATTTACAAATACGACAAATGTTGGTCCAACTATTGGTGTTATAAACACTGATGTACCCGGAGCGTTGTCTTCAGGTGTTGCTGCTGATGTTCAAAGTAGTGCTGCATTACAAGCTGTTGTAACTGGAGGTCTTACTCAACAATATGCGGGGATTGCTGCTGCAAATAGTCTTGATGTCGCTGTTGTTAACGCCGGACTTGTTCCAGGTGTTCCTTCTTTAGCTGCTGCAATTGCTGGTTCTATGGCTGGTTTAGCTCAGGTTGCTGAGGGAGCATTTTTATTAGGTGGTCAAGGATATAATGCTGCCGCTCAAGTCACGAATGGTTTTCAACCAATTTTTGGTGCTGTCGAATCACCTCAAGCACCAGATAACGATGGGTGGCTTAATACCGCATTTGGTTATAGAAACTTCGGAGATGCTACAAGGAAGCACTGGGGTACAGACATTGAACTAGAATATTTTGCGAGTAATAAGCTTACATATTTTGCAAACTTTTCATGGGTAAGTAAAAACTGGTGGGCTGTAGGTGATGACGGAATGCCATTTAGTACCTCTTTGGATTCTCCGATGCACAAGTACAGAGCTGGAATAGATTATGTTGCTGGAATGGAAGGTTTAAGATTCAGTCTTTCATATCAGTATGATTCTGCTTTTAACTCCGATAGTGCTTTATATGGTGGAGAAGTTCAGGAAAAAAATCTATTTGATATGAATATTGGATGGAAATTCAATGAGAAAATGAGATTTGATATTTCAGGGACTAATATATTTGATAAAAAGTATAGATCTTTCCCAGGAATGCCTGTAATTGGTAGGAGAATGTTAGGTAAAGTTACCTATTCATTCTAATTTAATTAGTTTTAAAAGGGATTAGGCTTTTGATAGTTTAATCCCTTTTTTTATTTACAAAATAAAATATCTTTAAAAATCATACTAGTACTTTTTTACTGGATGAACAGCCTTAATAGGCCATGCAATTGCAAAAAGCTTATTATCAAAAGGGCTTAGATCATTATTGCTCCAAAAATGAAAAACTTTTTCAAAGGGGCCTCTAAAAGTTAAATTCTTTTGGTTAAATTGAATTTAAATTTTGTTGATATTGGAAATGTTGATTTGTTTGAGGAATTAACTTCTATGATTAATGATTTAAATTTAACAAAATATATAAAATGGGAAGATTAGATGGTCAAGTTGCAATTGTTACAGGGGGAGCAAGGGGTATAGGAGAAGGTATTTGTGAGGTTTTTTGTAATGAAGGAGCAACTGTTGCCTTATGGGATGTTTTAGAAATTGGTGATTCAACAGCCAATAGAATTTCCTTAAAAGGGGGGTCAATTTTTTTCCAAAAAGTTAATATAACCTCAAAAAAAGAAGTAGAAGAGGCAGTAAAAGAAATAATAATAAAGTATAAAAAAATTGATATTTTAATTAATAATGCTGGTGTAATTAGAGACAGATCATTTATGAAAATGTCTCAACAGGAGTGGGATACTGTAATTAATATTAATTTAAATTCTCTTTATACCATAACTAAATCGGTTTTGCCTTATATGAAAAAAGCAGGTTATGGAAGAATTATTTCAGCATCTTCAATTAATGGTTTTCAAGGTGCTTTTGGACAAGTAAATTATGCTGCCACTAAAGCTGGTGTTTCTGGATTTACCAGAGCTCTTTGTAAAGAAGTTGGACGGTATGGAATAACTGTTAATGCAGTTGCTCCTGGGTTTATAAAATCAGAAATGTCTGATTCTATGCCTGACGAAGTAGTTAAAGCTAGTATTGCAATGATTCCCGTTGGAAGAATTGGATCCGCTGAAGATATGGGCTATACTTATTTGTTTTTAGCATCTAAAGAAGCAGGTTTTATAAGTGGTACAACTTTACATGCTAATGGTGGAGCAATGCCTACATAAAATGAAAAAAATTAAACAAAATTTCAATTTAAATAATAAAGTAGCAGTAATTACTGGATCAAGCAAAGGTATTGGTGCTTCAATTGCCTATACTTATGCTGAATTTGGAGCAAAAGTAATTGTTAGTAGTCGAAAAATAGAAGATATTGAAAAAGTTGCTGAAGAAATTAAAAGTCGTGGGTATGAGTGTGAAGCAATTCCATGTCATGTGGGAGATTCAGAACAAAGAAAGAATTTAATTGAAAAAACTATAGAAATATATGGTTCTATTGATATATTAGTTAATAATGCAGCAGCAAACCCTGTATCCTCTCAAATTGATTCAGTCGGTTCTGAAGTTTTTGATAAAATTATGAATATTAATGTTAAAGCTCCTTTTGAACTATCTAACTTATGTTTCCCATATTTTAAAAATAAAGGTAAAGGTGTTATTATAAATATAGCTTCAGTTGAGGGGATTAAACCAAGCTATGGCTTGGGTTTATATGGAGTAAGTAAATCTGCATTAATTATGCTTTCCAAGACTCAAGGTAAAGAATGGGGTAAATTTGGTATAAGATCCAATACAATTTGTCCTGGACTGATTAAAACAAAATTTAGTTCAGCTTTGTGGAATAACGATTCAGTTATGAAAATTGTTAATACTAGGCTTCCTTTAAGAAGAATTGGTGAACCATCGGAAATTTCTGGGTTAGCTTTATTTCTTGCTTCTGATGCATCAAGTTATTGTACTGGTCAATCTTTCACTGCTGATGGTGGACACATGATTATTTAATTCAAAAATAAATAAATGAATAATAAAAAAGACTTACCATATGGAACCCACCTAACTCATCTTTCTAAATTAAAAGACTATGTTGGGAAAGAAATTGGTTTAACTGACTGGAATTTAATGACCCAAGAAAAAATTGATTCTTTCGCCGAGGTTACTGAAGACTTTCAGTGGATTCACCTTGATAAGGAGAGAGCAGCTAAAGAATCTCCTTATAAAAAGACTATAGCTCATGGTTTTTTAGTTCTTTCAATGACATCTAAAATAACATTTGAGGTTTATTCATTTGATGATGTCACAATGGGTATTAATTATGGATTGGATAAAGTTAGATTTCCAAATGCTACTCCTTCAGGTTCATTTTATAGAGGAAGAGTAAGTCTGATCGATTATAATGATATTCCTGGAGGCGCAAAATATAAAGTTAAAGTTGTTTTTGAACTAAAGGGAATGGAAAAACCTGCCTGTGTTGCTGAATTTATAGCTGTTGCATATGCTGATCCTTTAAAAAAAGTTTTATCAAAAAAGATAGCAGATCAAAAAAATATTATTTGATGAATTCAATAAGATTTTTCATTTTACTATTAATCTTAATAGGATGTTCCTCTGAAAAAGGAGTTTCAATAGAAAAAATTGATATTATTAAACAGGGTTCGGTAAACATACATTTTCAAAATCAAAGTAAATACAGTGGAAGAATTTATAAGAAATCTTCAAAAAATATTTTAATATTAGAATTTGACACCAAAGATGGTTTGTATAGCGGTATTTATAAAGAATATTTTGAAGATGGGATTTTAAAAAGAGAATCAAATTATTATTTAGGTGTTTTACAAGGTAGAGAGAGAATATTTTTTAAAAATGGTAAATTATCAGAAGATGTCAATTATAACTCAGGTAATCTAAATGGTGTTAGAAATGTTTATTGGAATAATGGGATGATGAAAGAAGTTAATAATTTTGAAAATGGGATATTAGTTGGAGAGACAACTTATTTTTATTCAAATGGTAGATTAAGAAAAACTATAAGTTTTGATATACAAGGTAGAAAAGACGGCTTGTGGATAAGTTATGATTCTGATGGGAAAATTACAAAACAATCAGAATTTGATAAGGGAAAAATCAAATAAAAAATATTCAATTTTTAAAAGCTTTTAACTTTTCAATCAATTCAGGTATTACTTCAAAGGCATCACCAATAATACCATAATCAGCAGCTTTAAAAAAAGGAGCTTCAGGATCACTATTGACAACAACTTTAACCTTGGAGGAATTAATTCCAGCTATATGTTGAATCGCCCCTGAAACACCAATTGCAATGTATAAATTTGATGCAACAGGTTTTCCGGTTTGCCCAACATGTTCACTATGTGGCCTCCAACCCATATCTGAAACAGGTTTGGAACATGCAGTTGCGGCCCCTAAAACTTCAGCTAAATCCTCAATCAAATGCCAGTTTTCAGGACCTTTAAGTCCTCTACCTCCAGAAATAACAATATCCGCATCAGCAATTGTTGCTTTACCAGTAATTTTTTCAGTAGAATCAATTTTAATATTATCTTCAATTAGTTCAATTTTTTCAGATTCAACAGTAGTTTTAGATTGATTTTCATGTATACCAAAAGCATTATTAGAGACTCCGATAATATTAATTTCAGAATTTAATTCAGAAAAATTAAAAGCTTTATTTGTAAAGCAAGTTCTCTTAACGATTAGAGGATTGGAAGATTTTGGAAGATCAACTACATTTGAAGAATAACTTGCATTTAGTTGTACTGACAATAAAGGAGCTAAGTACTTACAATCTGCACTACTGCTTAAAATAATTACTTTAGATTTTTCTTTTTTTGCAATATGCGAAATACAACTAGAATAAGTTTTTGCCTTAAAATCTAATAATGATTTATCATTTATTATAATACTCTTATCTGCCCCATATGAGGATAGAGCATCAGTATTATCAATATTGAAACTTACACAAATTACCTTTTCATTTATAACTTTTGAAAGGGCTTTACCATAAGATAAAACTTCTAGAGCATTTTTCTTAAAATTATTATTTTCAGATTCTGTGTAAACTAGTATAGACATATTAAATCACTTTAGCTTCATTATGTAATAAATTAATTAATTCATCTACATTATCAGATGGCACCAATTTTACTTCTCCTTTTGGTTTAGGCTTTTCAAATGATTTTACAATAGACTTAGGTTGAATATTAATAGGACTCACAACATTTAAAGACTTTTGCCTTGCTTGCATTATTCCTCTCATATTTGGGATTATTAGATCTTTCTCTTCAACTAAGCCTTTTTGAGCACCAATAATAATTGGGAGTTTTGAAGATAAAATTTCTTTACCTCCATCAATCTCTCTGGAAGCCAAAGCAATATTTTGATCAATTTCAAGCTGAATACAATTTGTTACAAAATTATAGTTCAATAATCCAGCTAGCATTCCAGGAACCATCCCGCCATTGTAATCAATTGATTCTCGTCCTGCAATTATTAAATCATACTTATTTTTCTTGCAAATTTCAGAAATTTGATTAGCTACAAAAAATCCATCTGTAGGGATTGCATCAATTCTAATAGCCATATCAGCGCCTATAGCTAAACACTTTCTAAGAATGGGTTCACACGACGATTCTCCGACAGTAAGAACAGTGACTTTAGCTCCTTCTTTTTGTTGAAACCAAATTGCTCTTGTTAAGCCAAATTCATCATTGGGATTAATAATGTAATGAATACCATTAGTGTCAAATTCAGTATCATTATTTACAAAATTAATTTTCGAAGTAGTGTCTGGGACATTACTAATACATACTAAAATATTCATTTTTAAATTGTAATTATTAACTTAAAAGCGATTGCACTTTCATTGCAAGACCCATATCTCCACTAATTTTAATTTGACCGCCCATAACAGCCATCATTGGATTAACTTCTCCATTTTTTAATTTTAATAAAACCTCCAATGAAGTACTTATTGTGCAATCTGCATCTTTGTCCTCTTCAGAAATAACATTAGACCCTCCAGTTCCATCTATATGAACTATACTCTTATCTACAATAAATTTTAAAGTACCTCCAATTGGATCAGCATTTTCTGCTTTTTCTTTCATTTGACTATAAACCATGTTATCACTCATATTCTAATATTTAAATAAAAACTTTTTCTTCTTTTTCAATAATTGTTAAACTTTCTGGATGTAAAAGTATATTTTTTATTCCGTTTGTTCTTGATAATTCATATTTAAAATAAAACTTCATTGTATGAATTTTTTTCTCATAAAACTCTTTTGAATAAGTATTGTTTCCACTTACAAGTAAGGTTTTGGCAACTGTAGCCATTTTTAACCATTGCCATGCAACAACAATAGTACTCATGTATTCCATGAAGATAGTTGCATCTGAAATGTATCTTTCATGATCACCTTTCATAGCAAACCCTACAACAAGCTTCATTATTACTTCACCTAGTTCCTTAGAATTAGTTTTAAAATGCTCAGCATAGGGTTTTAGTTCATCATAATTTAAGGCACTATGAATAGTTTCCTTGAATTCTTCAATTAGAAGTTTCATTGCGGCACCATTTTTCATAATGATTTTTCTTCCCATTAAATCTAATGATTGAATACCAGTTGTTCCCTCATAAATCGACATTATTCGAATATCTCTGTAATATTGCTCTAGATCATAGTCAGTGCAAAATCCGTAACCTCCAAGAACCTGCAGTCCATTACTTATAGATTCCAAACCTTTTTCGGCCGGAAAAGTTTTTGCAATTGGGGTTAGAAGTTCGAGTAAATCGTGATATTTATCTCTAGATTCTTTTGATTCGCAGGCGTTAGAAAAATCGTGGTAAAGAGAACATTGTAAAACTAAAGATAACGCTCCTTCGGAAATAGATTCCTGAAATAAAAGCATTCTTCTTACATCTGGATGTTCAGTTATAAGGGCTTGATTTTCTTGAATATTTTTATTTCCACTTCCTTTAATTCTTCTCCCTTGAGGCCTATTTAAAGCATATTCTAACGAAGATAAATAAGCAGCAGTAGATAGCGAAGCACCTTTCATTCCAACATCAATTCTTGCTCCATTCATCATTTGAAACATATGAGCTAAACCTTTATTCTCTTCACCAACTAACCATCCTTTAGAAACACCTTTTTCTCCAAAAGCTAAATGAGTAGTACAAAACCCTTTTTCCCCTAATTTTTGAAAATCTCCAATTGTTGAAACATTATTTGAGTCAGTAATTTGTTCAGAATCGAATAGATTTTTTGGAACAGCGAACAACGAAATACCTTTCGTCCCTTTAGGGGCACCATCAATTCTTGCTAAAACTAAGTGTACAAAATTTTCACAATATTTATGATCGCCTCCAGAAATAAAAATTTTATCACCTTTAATTGAAAAACAATTATCATCAAGTTTAGTAGCTGATGTAACAATATCAGATAATGAACTTCCAGCTTGAGGTTCTGTTAGACACATTGTACCTCCCCAGTCACCGTTTATCATTTTAGGAATAAACTTTTTCTTTAGATCATCAGAACCAAAAGTAACGATTAAATTAGCAGCACCCTCTGTTAATCCAGCATATCCTATTGCTCCATTGTTTGCACAACCTGCTATATGTCCGTTTGCCTGATGAATTAGATGAGGTAACTGCATTCCTCCATCATTATAATCGAAAGTAGCCCCAATAGAACCGTTTTCGCCAGCTGCTCGCATTACTTTTTCAACACTTGGATGAACAATTATTTTACCGTCTTTAAAATGTGCGGGGTTTTTATCCATTTCTTTATAAAAAGGTTTTAAATATTTATCAGAAAAACTTTTGTTTGAATCTAACAATATATCAAATGCATCTGAATCATAATCTGAAAAACGATTTAACTCACATAGTTTTTTTGCTTCGAATACATCTTTAACAAGAAATTTTAATGTATTCATATTTACATAATCGGACATCTCTTAAAATTTTTTTCATAAAATTAAAAATAAAAAATGACACTGTGTCATTTTTATAATATTTTTTTTTTAATTTTAAAAAATCATAGAATAAAAATCAAATAAAATAAAAATGAATTTTAAACTTAAAAATGTAGCTGTTTTGGGTTCGGGCGTCATGGGTGCTGGAATTGCTTGCCATTTAGCTAATATTGGTATGAATGTTGTTATGCTTGATATAATACCATTTGATCTTTCTGAATCAGAAAAAAATGAAAAGTCTTCAAGAAACAGAATATCTGATTCATCATTAGTAAAAGCAATAAAATCTAAGCCAGCAGCTCTTTATAAAAGTGATTTTTCAAATAGAATTAAAACCGGAAATTTCGAAGATGATTTTGAAAAAATATCAGATGCTGATTGGGTAATAGAGGTTATAATTGAAAAATTAGAAATTAAAAAACAAATATTTGAAAAAGTTGAAAAATACAGAAAAAAGGGATCAATTATAACATCAAATACCTCAAGTATTCCAATTGAAATGTTAGTTGAAGGTAGGAGTGATGATTTTAAAATTAATTTTTGTGGTACTCACTTTTTTAATCCTCCAAGATATTTAAGATTACTTGAAATTATACCTCACAAAAAATCTGATCCTGAAATGATTGAGAATTTCATGAAATTTGGAGAATTATTTTTAGGAAAGCAAACAGTATTGTGTAAAGATACTCCAGCTTTTATAGCCAATAGATTAGGAGTAATGTCTAGTATGAAAATATTAGAGTTAACGAAAGAAATGGAGTTTAAAATTGAAGAAGTTGACGCTTTGACAGGCTCCATAATTGGTAGACCTAATACTGGTACTTTTCGTCTGCAAGATCTTGTAGGAATTGACACTGGAGAAAATGTCAGTAAATTTGTTAGAGCAACTGTAAAGAATGACGAGTTTGTTGATTCATTTAAAAATATTCCTACCCCTAAGTATATAGATTTTTTAATTGAAAATAATTTTTTAGGAAATAAAACGAGAAAAGGCTTTTATGAAAAAACAAATTTGAAAGATGAAAAAGGTAAGACAATTATAAAGGCTTTAAATCTTGAATCACTTAAATATGAAACAAGTATAAAACCTAATCTTGATATATTAAAAAAGGCTAAATCAATAGAGAATTTTGGAAAAAGATTGAAATTGCTTATTGAAGGTGATACTCGTGAAAATATTTTTTTTCAGAAATACTTTTCCTCTTTACTCTCATATTCTGCTAACAGAGTACCTGAGATATCTGATCAATTGTTTTTTGTAGATAATGCAATGAGGGCAGGTTATATGTGGGATTATGGACCCTTTCAGTATTGGGATTGTCTTGGATTTGAAAGCGGTCTTCAATTAATTGAAAAGGGTGGAGAAAAACTACCATCTTGGATTTACGAAATGAAAAAAAGAAAAATTACTTCGTTTTATAAAATAGCGAATGGTAAAAGGAAATTTCTTGATATAAATACTTTTCAATATGTTGATTTTCCTGATGAAGACCAATTTATAATTTTAGATTCATTGAGATCACTTGAGCCTATTTATAAAAACAGTGAATGTGTAGTTCACGATATTGGTAATGAAGTATTATGTGTAGAGTTTATATCGAAAAGTAATTCAATCGGAGAAGGTATTGGCAGGGGAATAAACGAAGCTATTATGATTGCTGAGGAAAGAGGTCTTAGAGGTGTAGTGATTGGAAATAATGCAAAACAATTTTCGGTAGGAGCTAATCTTATGAATGTTGGAATGTTAGCAATGCAAAAAGATTTTGAGTCTTTATCAAAATTAATCGAAGGTTTTCAAAATCTTAATATGTTAATTCGGACATCTAAGGTTCCTGTGGTTGTTGCTACCCAGGGTTACGTTTTTGGAGGTGGTTGTGAAATTGCTATGCATTGCGATGCAGGAATTTATGCAGCTGAATCTTATATAGGTCTTGTTGAAGTTGGTGTGGGATTATTGCCTGCTGGAGGTGGCACGAAAGAAATGGTTTTAAGATCTTCAGATAAATTTTATGAGGGGGATGTTAAAATCCCAATTTTAATTGATCATTTCAAGGCAATAGCTACTGCAAGTGTTTCCACATCTGCATGGGAAGGATTTGAATATAATTATTTAGTTTCTAATAAAGATTATGTTTGTGTTAATACTATTAGAAATATTGCAATGGCTAAGGATAAGGTTATTGAATTATCTAAAAACTATATGCCTCCAAGCCCAAGATCAGATATAGAAGTTTTAGGTAATTCTGGTCTTTCTACACTTTACTCAGCAATTAATGAATTTAAACTTGCAGGATATATGTCAGATTATGATGTGGAAATTAGAAGAAAAATTGCCTATGTTATGACGGGTGGAGATCTTTCATCTCCTCAACAGGTGAGTGAACAATATTTACTAGATTTAGAAAGAGAAGCTATGCTCTCTCTTTTAGGTAATCAGAAAACTTTAGACAGAATACAATATTTGTTAATGAATAATAAACCACTTAGAAATTAGAAAAATGGAAGCATACATAATTAAAGGTTATAGATCAGCTATTACAAAATCAAAAAAAGGAAGTTTTAAAAATTTTAGATCTGATGATTTATCTGTTATTGTTATAAAACATCTTTTAAAACAATTTCCTGAAATAAATCCCAAATTAGTTGATGATGTAATCGTAGGATGTGCAAATCCAGAAGGAGAACAAGGATTGCAAATAGGTAGATTGATTTCTTCTAGGGCACTTGGAATAGATGTTCCAGGAATGACGATAAACAGGTATTGTGCTTCTGGACTTGAAGCCATTTCAATGGCAGTTAGTAAAATTAGAGCTGGTTTTGGGAATATTTATGTTGCTGGTGGGGCTGAAAGTATGAGTATGATTCCAATGACAGGTTATAAGCTAGCTCCAAGCTATAAAGCTAATTTAGAAAATATTAATTATCATGTTTCTATGGGGGCAACTGCTGAGGCAGTCGCAAGTAAATTTGAAATTTCAAGAGATGATGCTGATGAATTTTCTTATAATTCTCATAAAAAAGCCGCAGATGCAATTGATTTTGGAAACTTTGAGGAAGAAATCGTTCCAATAAATGTAGAATCAGTTTATGTTGAAAATAACATAAAAAAATCAACAAAAAAAACTATTAAGATTGATGAGGGTGTTAGACGAGATACTTCAATTGAGGGTTTATCTAAATTAAAGCCAGCTTTTAAATTGGGTGGAATTGTAACTGCAGGAAATTCTTCTCAAACATCAGATGGGGTCGCTTTTACTCTTATTGTTAGCGAGGATTATGTTAAAAAATTTAATTTAAAACCTTTAGCACGATTGGTTAGCTCAGCAGTTGGAGGCGTAGATCCACTCTACATGGGGATTGGACCTTGTGTGGCAATTCCAAAAGTTTTAAAACAATCAGGCTTGAAACTTAATGATATTGAGCAAATAGAGTTAAATGAGGCTTTTGCCGCTCAAGCCCTTGCGGTTATAAAAAAAGCTAATTTAAATCCTAATATCGTTAATCCAAATGGAGGTGCAATAGCATTGGGTCATCCACTAGGATGTACTGGTGCTAAGCTGTCTATTCAACTTATAAATCATATGAAAAGAAAAAAACAAAGATATGGTATGGTTACAGCCTGTGTTGGAGGAGGACAGGGAATTGCTGGCGTATTTGAAAATTTAAATTAATCAAATTTTTTTATGGGTAAAAGAGAGAATAATAAGTTATTAATTAGAGAAAGACTTTTAGATTATTCTTTTAATTTATTTCAAAAAAATGGGATTGAAAACACAACAGTCTCTGATATTATTGAATTGGCTGGAATTGGAAGAGGCACATTCTATAATTACTTTACAGATGTAAATGATATTTTCGATACTATCATTGAAAATTTAAATAGAGATATAGAAAAAGAGATAAAATACTCAAGAAAAGGCTCAAAAAACACTGATGAATACCTTTACAAATCTTTTTTGGGATATTTTAATTTAATCTCTTCAAAAAAAATGATAAATTTTCATTTAAAAAACCAAAATTATATTAGAAAAAGCTCTTATAGAAGTAAAATTATTATTTCTATGATCCGAGATCTTGTAAGAGATATGAAGTATAAGCTCAAAGCAAAGGAATTTGACAACAAAAAAGATTTTCTTTTATTAAGTTTTATGCTTGTGGGAACACCTCCAGAGTTATTTGTTAATGCTCACCAATTAAAGCTTAACATTTCTAATGAAGAACTAGCAACTTTTTTAACAAAAATGTATAGTAAGGTTTTAAATAAATAATAATCGAAAATAAAACCACTTTTCTGAATTGGTTAGGCAGAAATAACAATCAATTCAGCTATAGCTTTTATTGAGTTGTTTTTAATTGCATGATCCATAGCGGTATATCCGTCATCACACTCTGACGAGAAAAAAGCACCTTGACTTATTAATAAATTGATCATTTCAGGCTTATTTAATATTGATGCATAAATTAAAAGTGTTTTACCATTAATAATTTGATTAACATCTAATTCACCTTCACTAAAAGAAGTGATAAAATAATCATAGTCATCTGATTTAATAGCATTAATTATTTCATTTTCAAACTTGTTTTCAAATGAAAACGAAGGGCTAGATTCTTTCGAAAAAATATTTTCCGAGGGAAATATTAAAAAAAATAAAAATATAAATAATGATTTCATTATACAGATTTACATTTAAAATATTAATTATTCAATTTTTCACTTGTTTTTTAAAACTTACACAAAATTAATTTATCTAATTGGATTAATCACCATCAATGCTAGTGATAGCCCCATTTTTACGAAGTGTTTGATTTTTATTTATTAAAACGGAATATTTAATAAATTTTATACAGTTCTTTTAAAGAAAGCTCAGTATTATTATGTATTTATTGAATAATATTTTTTTAATTTTATAATAAATGTTATTTCCTTGTTAAAAATTCATTAAATAAAGGGTTTTTTTGAATTTTATTTATTTCTTTTTAATCGTAGAGCAACATAAAGTAAAATTATTCCCAAGGACATGATTATTATACCTTTTAGACTTTTTTCATTTGTAGAAATTAATATTCCATACAAAGTCATAAAAACCGATGTAAGTGCTAATAGGTTAATTGTAACAGGACTAAGTTTCATAAAAAAAATTAATGAATAATAAATTTAGATGATAAAATTTAATGATATAATTTTATATAATATAATTTATAATTAAAAATTTGAAAAAAACAATTGTAATAGCTGGGGCTACAGGTTTTATTGGAAGATGGATAATTGATATTTTCAAAAAGGATTTCAACATTATCGCATTGAGTAGAAGAAAGACTTTAAAAAGTATTTATGACAATGTCACATGGAGAGAAGTTGATTTATATTCAATATCAAGTACAGAAAATGCATTAAAAGGTGCGGATTATGCAATATATTTGGTGCATTCTATGCAACCCTCTACTAGATTAAATCAGGGAAAATTTGAAGATACTGACTTACTTCTAGCTGATAATTTTTCTAGAGGTGCAAATGCTAATAAAGTAGAACAAATAATTTATTTAGGTGGAATAATTCCAAAAGATAATCAACAAATTTCAAAGCACCTTAACTCGAGACTTGAAGTAGAGAAAACTTTAGCATCAAAAGATGTTCCTGTTACTGCTATCAGGGCAGGAATAATTATAGGACCAGGTGGGTCATCATTTAAAATTATAAGAAAATTAGTTGAAAAACTACCTATCATGGCTTGTCCAAGTTGGACTAGGTCACTTAATCAGCCCGTTGATGTATTTGAGACAATTGACGTAATCAAGTCTTGTATAGGTAATAAGAGTTTTTATAATAATTTTATTGAAATAGGAGGGAGTAAAATCATGTCTTATATGGAGTTATTAAAATTAACTTCTATTTTAATGAATAAAAAAAGAATAATTTTTTCAGTTCCATTTATAACAGTTGGTATTTCTAAATTTTGGGTAAGTATTTTTACTGGTTCTAGCTTGAATTTTGTTTCTCCTCTTGTAGAAAGTTTAAAACATAAGATGTTGCCTGATAATAGTTTTAATGATGAATTTTCAATTAAAAGGATTAAAATCGAGGAAAGTATAAAAAATGCATTAACTAATAAACCACCAGTTCTTCCTTCTTTTAAAGCTATAAAAAAAGAAAAGAATACAGTTAGAAGTGTTCAGAGGATTAGTAATCCAAGCCTTAGTGATACAAGCTGGATTGCAAATCAATATCCTATATGGATTACCAAAAAATTTGCAGGAATTATTAATGCTAAATTTGATGGTATATTTTTGACATTTTGGTTTTTAAATATTAAATTCTTAGAACTCAAATTAATTAAGGATAGGAGTGATGAAAAAAGACAATTATATTATATAACTGGGGGAATTCTAGTTAAAAGGGTTGATTACGGATGGTTAGAATTTAGATCAATCTCAGATAATAAGTTTATTATTGTTGCTATCCATGAGTTTGTTCCTAAATTACCATGGATAATATATAAATACACTCAAGCTATAGCTCATCTTTATGTTATGAAAAGTTTTGAAAAGTATTTAATTAATTTGAAAAATTAATTAACTCCAAATAATTTATTTAATTCTTTATTGGATAGTTTTATAATTCCGATTTCTATTTCATTTTCAATTACCCTTATAAAGTAAGTTTTATTTTTTTTTCTGTGATAAAATTTTATTTTGTCTAAAATTAAAGAATCGTATTTCTTTTCCGACTTTTTTAATTTTGAATAGACTTCATCTGATTTATAAGGACTAATTGAGAAGTTTACTGATCTAAAATCATCAACTTTTTATTATAGGTGAAATTCTTTTTCTACCCATTAAAAAGTTGTAGCTAGATGAGTACTCAAAACTTTGAAGTAAAGATTGTAAATTTCTTCATTATTTATTGTCGTTTTTTTTAATTTGGGCTGGCCAGCTAATTTATTTGAAATACCAATTGTTTCCCAGGGATAATCATCTATTTCTTTAATATTTTGACCAAATAAAATCAATGGCAAAAGAAATAATAATAATAAGTATCTCATTCTTAAGTTTTATAAAATTTTAATACAATTGTGACCTCGGCAGGATTCAAACCTGCAACCTCTTGAGCCGTAA
>CESO01021011.1_pt1 | contig 29430 bp, 28 predicted proteins | sample 356341 | NCBI WGS metagenome assembly CESO01 (sample SAMEA2621812, study PRJEB7988) | marine metagenome | biome: marine biome (ENVO:00000447); feature: deep chlorophyll maximum layer (ENVO:xxxxxxxx); material: "saline water (ENVO:00002010), including plankton (ENVO:xxxxxxxx)" | depth 35 m | reverse complement strand
GGATGTATATCCAAAGGATTTTTCGAGTGTTGAAATTAGCAAAGAGTTTGATCGTAATCCAGATAAATTTCAGCAAATATCATTTGCGGGTCGAATGATGCGACGTAGGATTATGGGGAAGGCAAGTTTTGCTGAACTTCAGGATGAAAAGGGGACTATTCAGGCCTATTTTAATCGTGACGAGCTTTGTCCTGAAGAGGACAAAACCATGTACAATGATGTCTTTAAAAAGATACTAGACATCGGCGATATTATCGGAGTAAAAGGGTTTGTTTTTAGGACTCAAACAGGAGAATTGTCTATTCACGTAAAGGAGTTGACCGTTTTGAGTAAATCATTAAACCCCCTTCCCATGCCCAAAGAGGTAGATGGAAAGGTGTATGATGCATTCACAGACCCAGAACAACGATATAGAAGGAGATATGTTGATTTGATTGTCAATCCTCAAGTTCGTGAGACTTTCATCAAGCGAACCAAGGCTGTATCAAGCATGCGTAACTTCCTAAACCAAAAAGGGTATATGGAAGTAGAAACACCCATTCTTCAAGCCATTCCTGGTGGAGCAGCAGCGAGACCATTTGTTACTCATCACAATGCTCTTGATATTCCACTATATCTAAGAATCGCCAATGAGTTATACCTTAAGCGATTGATTGTGGGTGGTTTTGAGGGTGTGTACGAATTTGCTAAAGATTTTAGAAACGAGGGAATGGATCGTACTCATAATCCAGAATTCAGTCAAATGGAACTTTATGTTGCCTACAAAGACTACAAATGGATGATGGATACTACTGAGGCCATGTTTAAGCAGATTGCTCAAGATGTAAATGGTACTTCTGAGGTAGTTTTTGGGGAGCATACGATTGATTTCGGTAAACCATTTGAGCGATTAACCATTTTTGGTGCTATCGAAAAATATACGGGGATAGATATCAGTCAAATGACTGAAGAAGAGCTGTTCAAAACTGCTAAAGAGTTGGGAGCTGAAGTTGAGGAAAATATGGGCTCAGGAAAATTGATTGATGAAATATTTGGGGAGAAGGTAGAACATCTGCTTATTCAACCCACATTTATCATGGATTATCCGGTTAGCATGTCACCGTTGACTAAAAAACACCGCGACAATCCAAACTTAACCGAGCGATTTGAACTTATAGTCAACGGTAAAGAGATTGCCAATTGCTACAGTGAGTTGAATGACCCTATTGATCAACGCGAACGTTTTGAAGAGCAAGTGAAACTCATGGAACGTGGAGATGATGAAGCCATGTTTATTGATGAAGATTTTCTGACGGCTTTGGAATATGGGATGCCACCAACAGCAGGTATCGGTATTGGAATCGATCGATTAGTGATGTTACTAACCAATAATTCAAGTATCCAGGAAGTATTATTTTTCCCTCAGATGAGACCTGAGAAGAAGGTGGACACTGTTAAACTTACAGACAACGAACAAGCGGTTAAGACGATTCTTTCTGAGAATGGAACACTTGAAATAAGTGATTTGAAAAGTCGAATTGAACTTAGCAACAAGCAATGGGATAAAACCCTCAAAGGATTAGCCAAACACGGTATCACACAAGTGACCAAAGAAGGAGATGTGGTTTCGGTAAGTTTGAAATAATATTCAATTAAAAAGTGATTCGGTATATTAAAACCAATTTAGATTTTAATGCAAAATATGTTTAGCAATTTTACGCGTAGCTTGTTGCTGATTAGCCACAAATTTTTTTGATTTTTCTTTGACTTCGAGGAGTTTTTGATGGTTTTGAATAAGATCGTTTATCATCTCTATCCATAGATCTTCGTGTGTTATGGCAAATCCAAAACCGTATTCTATGGCATCATGAGCTTCTGGGAATTTTTGAATTTTTGACCCAAAACTGATGTGGTTGCCCCATACTGCAGGCTCAATAATGTTATGTAATGCACCATGGAATCCTCCACCAATTAAACTGAAATCAGCATAGCTATACAAACTAGATAGCATACCAATGGTGTCTAAAACTATCACTGATGTTTTTTCATCAAAATCAGCATGTGTATAGCGTCTTGGAGAATGGGATTTAAAGACTTTGAGGATTTGTTCAGTACGTTGAATATCGTGTGGAGCTATAATGACAGCTAGGCCAGGGTTGGTATCTAGTAATTTTTTTGTTAAGGCTTCTTCTTTTTCCCAAGATGAGCCAACGATGAGCAATTTTCTCTCGCCCTTGAAATGATGGATATCTGGGTATTCATTGTCTGTTTTTGATATGTCAGCTACTCGATCATAACGTGTGTCCCCAACAAATAAAGTGTTTTCATTGAATTTCTTAAGCAACTCACAACTGGCTTTATCTGAGGTAAAGAGATATTTAAAATCACGAATAATATTGAGGTAGTTTTTCCCAATTAACTTAAAAATGAAATGGTTGGGTTGAAAACGTCCATTAACCAAATAAAATTGCGTACCTTCCTTCATCCCAAATCGAATAAAGTTGTGCCAGAAGTCATATCGTATGAAAATAGCCTTATTAGGATTGTAGTTGTTGTAAAATTGTTTTACATTTTTTGGGGTATCTATTGGAAGATACATCATACGTGAGGCATATGGTCCGTTTTTTACTTGTTCATACCCGCTTGGACTGAAGAAGGTAATCAGAATGTCATTTAATGAATGCGATTTTAATAATTCATGGATTAAAGGGATAGCCATTTCATATTCTCCTAGTGAAGCACAGTGAATCCAAAACGATACGTTTCCTTTTGTGGGGATATTTGTTTTGGCTCTTGCGGAAATAAATCGTTTGACTTTTGAGGAAAAGAGACCTACAACAGGGAGTGCAGAAGCAATGAATGAAATCGTGATATTATACAAGATTTTATACATGCTTCACTAGTTGTAAAAGAACTCTTCGTCTTCTGCTTTTTTAGTGTAAATAGGGATAATTACACCTAATTTTAATGCTGTGGTGGTATCAAATCGTTTGTCTAATCCAGAATCATTGGAGTTGAAATTCCAGGTACGTTGACCTTTCGTGTATCCTTGATTAAATTCGATTCCCGCCCTAAAGTGATATCGATTATGATTTACCAGATATTGATATCCTATAAATTGTTTCGTAGCAAAACCATATGCAAGTCGATCATATCCTTTCTCGTAATCTCCATTTAGTTGAGGAATTGTTATTTGTGAAGAAAAAATATCAATTTTATGTTGCATAAAACCACCGCCTAATTGGATGAGAATACCTGAGTTTGATTGTACTCTGGGTAGGTTGATTAGGTATCCCAAATTCACAGTAGCGTAATTTCCTTTGATTAACAAATTAATTACAGAGAAATCACCATTTTGATCAATGATTAGTCCTGACTCTCCAGTAATGTTACTAAATATTCCATTATCCTTAACGGCTCGTCCAAAAAACCAATCATAGTCAACTCCAATAGTGAGGTTATTTTTGAATTTATAATCCATATTCATTCCTATAGAATTGAAGTTATTAAAGCGGTCTTTCATGTCTCCGCCAACTTTGTGAAAAGCAATGTGAGGTGCGAATAAAAAGGCTTGGGATGTTTTTACCTCAGATTGTGACAATACCAATTGAGGTATTATAATGCAAATCAGAAGTAATATTCGGTTCATATTTAGACTTACAAATGAAAACTATTATAATGGTATCTAAAAATACTTGGTTTGTTTTAACTGAGTTAAGGTTAAAATCTCGTTTATTTAGGTACTAAAGATATCTTTGTAGTAAATTTTTTAAATAAAAATCTGAAATGAAAATAGCTGTTGTAGGAACAGGGTATGTTGGTCTAGTTACAGGTACATGCTTGGCGGAAGTTGGTATTGATGTTACGTGTGTAGATATAGATGCAAATAAGATAGAAGGCTTAAAAAAAGGGGTGATGCCCATTTATGAGCCCGGTCTTGAATCCATGGTTGTCAGAAACTATCAAAAAGGTAGGTTGAATTTTAGTACTTCACTCAAAGAATCTATCAAAGACTCAGATGTGGCATTTATTGCAGTCGGTACTCCTCCAGACGAAGATGGTAGTGCAGATTTAAAGTACGTTTTAGCTGTAGCAAGTGAAATAGGTCAGCATATGAACGGTTATGGGGTTGTGGTTACGAAGAGTACAGTGCCAGTTGGTACTGCAGAAAAGGTGAGATATGCCGTTCAAGAAGCGTTGGATAAACGTGGTGAAAGTATCAGCTTTGATATAGCGAGCAACCCAGAATTTTTGAAGGAGGGGGCTGCAATTGACGACTTTATGAAACCAGATCGAATAGTCATAGGTGTAGATAGTGATCGTGCAGAAGGCATTATGAATAAGCTATACAAGCCATTTATTATGAATGGTCATCCGCTTGTTTTTATGGACATACCATCTGCAGAAATGACAAAATATGCTGCTAACGCTATGCTAGCAACGCGAATTAGTTTTATGAATGATATTGCCAATTTGTGTGAACTAATGGGTGCAGACGTTGACTCTGTTAGAAAAGGTATAGGAAGTGATCCAAGAATTGGTAACAGGTTTTTATATTCAGGAATTGGATATGGTGGAAGCTGTTTCCCAAAAGATGTGAAAGCGTTGATTAAAACAGCAAGAGAAAACGATTATCAAATGCGTATTTTAGAATCGGTCGAAGATGTAAATGATGACCAGAAATCGGTATTATTTTCAAAATTGACTTCATCTATGGGAGAAAATTTAACTGGTAAGACTTTTGGGATGTGGGGTCTATCATTCAAGCCGAATACAGATGACTTGCGTGAGGCACCATCATTGGTTCTGATTGATAAAATTTTGTCTGCAGGAGGTAAAGTGGTCGCCTATGACCCTGTTGCTAGTCATGAAGCTCAACGCATACTTGGCGATAAAATAACCTATGTTAGTGAACCGTATGAGGCATTAAATAATGCTGATGCACTATTAGTTGTTACAGAGTGGTCGGAGTTTAAGGTGCCAGATTTTGATAAAATTTCTACCTTATTGAATAATAAAATTATTTTCGATGGTAGAAATATATATGATAAAAATGAGATGAAGGAGCTTGAATATGAATACCATTGTATTGGATCAAAGTAAAAGATGAAAAGAATTTTAATAACTGGAGGTGCTGGATTTTTAGGGTCGCACTTATGTGATCGATTTATTAAGGAGGGGTATGAAGTAATTGCCATGGATAACCTTATTACGGGTGACATGAAAAATATAGAGCACCTTATGTCGCTTAAAAACTTTCATTTTTACCACCATGATGTTTCTAAGTATATACATATTCCAGGAGAACTTGATTATATCATGCATTTTGCATCACCTGCAAGTCCAATAGATTATCTTAAAATACCAATTCCAACACTTAAAGTGGGAAGTATAGGTACTCATAATTGTCTAGGTCTTGCTTTAGCCAAAGGGGCAAGAATGCTTATCGCATCAACAAGTGAAGTGTACGGAGATCCTAACGTGCATCCACAACCAGAGGAATATTGGGGGAATGTTAATCCAGTAGGACCACGAGGTGTTTATGATGAAGCAAAACGTTTTCAAGAAGCGATGACCATGGCTTATCATACATTCCATCAATTAGAGACTAGAATAGTTCGTATATTTAATACCTATGGTCCTCGAATGAGGTTAAATGATGGAAGAGCACTTCCAGCATTTATTGGTCAGGCTTTAAGAGGTGAGGATATTACTATTTTTGGTGATGGCAGCCAAACCAGATCTTTTTGTTATGTGTCGGATTTGGTTGAGGGAATTTATCGCCTTCTTCATAGTGATTATGCATTTCCAGTAAATATTGGGAATCCAGATGAAATAAGTATCCTTGATTTTGCTAAAGAAATTGTGGCATTGACTGGAACTGATCAGAAGCTCGTATTCAAAGATCTACCCAAAGATGACCCAAAACAACGAAAACCTGATATTACAAAAGCCAAAGCTATCCTTGATTGGAAGCCAGAAGTAACACGTAAAGACGGACTAAAATTAACGTATGAGTATTTTAAAAATCTACCCGAAGAAGATTTATATAAATACGCACACCCAAAAGAATTTAATTAATGGATTTTTTTGTTCACGAATCATCATTCATAGACGACGGAGCAACAGTCGGAGCAGGAACTAAAATATGGCATTTTAGTCATATCATGACAGATTGTATTATTGGTCAAAATTGCAATATTGGCCAAAATGTAGTGATTAGCCCCAAAGTTATTTTAGGTAATAACGTGAAAGTTCAAAATAATGTAAGTATATACACTGGAGTTGTCTGTGAGGATGATGTTTTTCTGGGACCAAGCATGGTTTTCACGAATGTTGTAAATCCACGAAGTGCAATAATCAGAAGAGATAAATATCAGACTACTACCGTAAAAAAAGGGGCAAGCGTAGGAGCTAACGCAACAATCATTTGTGGTAACAATTTGGGGGAGTATTGCCTCATTGGATCAGGTGCAGTAGTTACGAAGGATGTGCCAGCTTTTGCTTTGGTAGTAGGTAACCCTGGCAAACAGATTGGTTGGATAAGTAAACATGGGCATCGATTAAAATTTGATGAACTAGGGTTCGCTACTTGTAAAGAGGGTAAAGATAGATATCAACTCACTGATAGTGAGGTTGTTTGCTTGAGCTGAAAAATATTATAGAAAAGCATTTGTAATATTTCAGTTGTGTTATATTTGCACACCTTTAAGGATTGGTAGTTCAGCTGGTTAGAATACCTGCCTGTCACGCAGGGGGTCGCGGGTTCGAGTCCCGTCCAGTCCGCAAAACCCAACTCATCGATGAGTTGGGTTTTTTGTTTTATTAAATCCTATTACTATTTAAAATCATTACTTAAAATTTCTGTTTAAATTTATTTCATTCTATTCCGAATAGATTTATACATTTGTTTATCAAATAAGTTCAATGCCTATATTATTAGATTTTGAAAAACCTTTGGAAGAGTTGTACGAACAGCTTGAAAAAGCTCAAGAAACCCACGAAAAAGGTAAGGTAGATATGAGTGACACGGTTGCTCAGTTAGTGAAGAAAATAAACAACGAGAAAAAGAATCTTTACAAAGATCTTACGGGATGGCAAAAGGTTCAAATATCTCGTCATGCCGATAGACCATACACCCTAGATTATATCTGTGCAATCACCAAAAATTTTGTTGAACTTCACGGTGATCGAAATGTTGGAGATGACAAAGCAATGGTGGGCGGTATAGCTCAAATTGACAATATCAATGTGATGATTATTGGTCAGCAAAAAGGAAGAACAACCAAACAGCGACAGTATCGAAATTTTGGAATGCCAAATCCAGAGGGATATCGAAAAGCAATGCGGCTCATGAAAATTGCTGAAAAGTTTGATTTGCCAGTAATCTGCTTAATTGATACGCCAGGAGCATTCCCAGGTCTTGAAGCCGAAGAAAGAGGACAAGGCGAAGCAATTGCTAAAAATTTGATGGTCATGGCCACTTTGAAAGTGCCTATTATCTGTGTGGTTATTGGTGAAGGAGCAAGTGGAGGAGCTTTGGGAATTGGTGTTGGAGATCGTGTTTTAATGCTCGAAAATACATGGTACTCAGTGATTTCCCCAGAGAGTTGTTCATCGATCTTGTGGCATAGTTGGGAATACAAAGAAAAAGCAGCAGAAGCTCTTAATCTTACAGCAGATCAGATGCTCAAAAATAAATTGATTGATGGCATAATTCCCGAACCGTTTGGTGGAGCTCACAATAATCCTGAGATGATGAGTAAGACGCTAAAAGCAGAACTAAAGAAACACATCAAAGAACTTGCTGAATTGAAACCACAAAAATTAGTTAATGAGCGAATCAAAAAATTCAGTAAAATGGGATCATACTCGAATGCCTAAAAGGTAATCGATTGTTTCGGGCCCTAAGTTAAATAGTAAATCGATTATACTTAGGTTGGTCTCAAAGTCCCACCGATCATCGAAAACTTGAGGGTAGATTGATAAATTTTTAAGAGAATTTTGATTATATATTGCCACTTCTTCTTGATCTAATTTCATGTTATGTGGCGAGTGAATACACCCACTTACTACATTAAACATTTGCCAATTAAAATCAATTAGTGTGATATGTTTTTTTAGAATGATTTCCTCAATTTTATAACCATAGTAAAGGAAAAAAGGGGATTTGCTATAAGCATTTTGGATAGATCGCCACATTTCAATTTGCCAATTATTAGAGTAATCGATTAGGACTTTATCGAACATCCCTTTTCTTGAGGTTTTTTGTGTAGGGATACTTAACTTGAGCCTTCCATTGCTTGTCATAATTTCAAATTGAGATAAGAAGGACTGCTTTTGAAAGGTATGATTAGTATAGATAAAGTCAGATTCTTGTCGAAGAATAGAATGCCAATAACTAATATTTCCAACACAATGTAAATTATTCATTCTAAACTGTTTTTGCAAATAATGATGTGTTATTATCTAAGTCATTACAAAGTTCAGTAACGGTCTTATTAATTAAAGGGTGAATAAAATGCGGTAGAATATCTTGCATTGGAACAAGAACAAAAGCACGTTCGTGAAGATGTTGGTGAGGGACCATTAATTCATTTTTATTCACAATATCTGATTCATAAAAAAGGATATCAATGTCAATCAATCGAGGGCCCCATTTTTCTGTTTTTTTTCGACCCATTTCTTTTTCGATGTTTTGAATTTTATTAAAGCATTGTTCAGTAGTGATATCCGTATGAAGATATATAGCGGTATTAACAAAACGAGATTGATTCTCATTTCCCCAGGGAGGAGTTTCATAAAAATTGGCAATTACGGGCTTTGATTCAAAAGATTTTTCAATTTTTCGAATGGCCATTATTAAATAGGCATAACGATTCCCAAGATTTGATCCTAGGCTTAATACAAGTTTTTTTTTCATTACCTTCGTTTAGTTAAATGGAGAATTTTTATAAATTTTTACCTGTATTTTTTTGGTTGCTATATAAAGCATATAAAGCTAACAAAAAAACACAACAATTTCCTAATTCTTCACCAAATTCAGATAAAAGAAAAAAACCGACTTCGAAGCTCCCAACATTTGATGAAATCCTACGTGAAATGATGGAGAAGAAATTGGAAGACACTCCCAACGAAACCTTTAAAGATATTGAAAATGAAACTTTTGACGATGAGTTTGAAGAATCTAAAATTGATGCAGAATTTCTGGATGAAGAAGATTCAATTATTGAAAATCAACATGATGCTAATACAGGTCCACCAATAGAAGAAATTAGGGAGGATATTTCTGAAATACAGCGAATTGATGATGAAGTTAAAAAAAGCGAGTCTTCTTTTGATTTAAAATCTGCTTTGATTGCAGATACCATATTAAATAGACCCGAATACTAGACTAATCTTTTTGTTTGAAGAGCCAGTACTTTTGTCCAATAAAAGTAGCAGTGGCACTCAAGGCTGTTGCGAAGAAGAACGCTAAAAATTTGTCTAAACTCAGGGCGTATGATTGAATGATTTGTTGCACTTCTGATTCTAATGAAAATCGAAATAGATAGTTTGGTATGCGATTAATGAGAAAACTATTTGTGGATACATTAATGATTAACGCGGCAAAATATAACATAGCAAATAGCGAAAGACGTTTATTGTTTTTATCGGTTTGCCTCCATGTCCAGTATTTATTCAAATTGTAAGTTACAATCATACCAGAGCAAAAACTTAATGCTTTTGACTCATTGGTTCCTATGTATTGAGACAGTATAAAATATACAACGAAGTCCACCCCAACAGCGAGAATCCCACTGATTATAAATTTAGTAAGTTGTTTGCCTGCTTGATAAATGGCCATATTGTTCTAGGCAGGCAAAAATAGCCTATTATCACGGATGTGAGCACTCATACCAAGTCTGAGTGATAGATTAGGTTTAGTGTGACCAGCATCTAATCCAAAATAGACAGGATAATCATAAGCTTTGGTATGATCTGAAATAATTTGTATAGCATTCTTTCCAAAAGGAATGGGATTATCATTCATCTCACTCATACCTCCTATTACTAGTGCAGACAAAGCTTGCAACTTACCTGTCCTTTTGAGGTTCATCATCATTCGGTCAATATGGTATAAATACTCATCTAAGTCTTCCAAAAATAGTATAGATCCATCGGTAGATATATCAGATTTAGAACCACTCAAGCTATAAATCATACTGAGGTTTCCTCCAACCAAAGTGCCACTAGCTACCCCATATTTGTTTAATGGGTTGTTAGGCAAAGAGTATGATAAATCTTTACCAAACAAAGCATCAATTAAACTTTGGTTACTAATGGTTTCATTCAAGTCATCACACCCTGTGATGTTGATGGGCATTGTGCAATGAAGGGTTGGGAATCCATAATTAGCTTGAATATGTGAATGGATAGCTGTTACATCACTATAACCAAGAATCCATTTTTTTTGATCAATTATTGGTTGAAAATTCAGTTGATCTAATATTCTAACCGATCCATACCCTCCCCGTGAGCATAGGATTGCTTGAATATTTGGGTTGTCAATAAAGCCTTGAAAGTCACTAATTTTATCTGAATCAGAACCAGCCATTTGATCTAATATGTTAAACATATTTGGTCCAAGTTGTACTTTGAGTCCAAATTTTTCGAGCCATTCAATGGTAGGTTCAACCTGTTTTCTATCAATATGTCGAGCGGGAGACACGATACCTACAGTATCGCCTTTTTTAAGGTAATTTGGGGTGAATTGACTCATTTTTAGAAAAAGCAAATATTATCTTTTATTTTTTTCTTTTTTAACCCCATTCTAAACAAGCCCATCCATGCTCCTAAAATAAAGATTTTCGGAGGGGTTTACTATACATTTGTGAAAAAACGGTATGGATATTAAACTTTCAGAAGAGCATTTAATGATACAACAAGCTGCAAAAGATTTTGCAGAATCAGAGTTATTACCTGGTGTCATTGAAAGAGACAATGACCAGCGATTCCCAACTGAACAAATAAAAAAATTAGGAGAATTAGGTATGATGGGGATGATGGTTGATCCTAAATGGGGTGGTAGTGGTATGGATACGATTAGTTATGTATTAGCCATGGAAGAAATTTCTAAAGTAGATGCAAGTGCAAGTGTAGTAATGAGCGTAAATAACTCATTGGTTTGTTGGGGAATAGAGAAATATGGGAATGATGATCAAAAGGAACGTTTCCTTAAACCATTGGCAAGCGGTCAAATCCATGGTGGGTTTTGTTTAAGCGAACCTGAAGCAGGTAGTGATGCCACCAGTCAAAAAACAACCGCAATTGATATGGGCGATCATTATTTATTAAATGGAACCAAAAATTGGATCACTAATGGGAAGACTGGAAGTACTTTCTTGGTAATGGCTCAAACAGATGTAGAAAAAGGACATAAGGGCATTAATTGCTTAATTGTAACTTCAGATATGGAGGGATTCACAGTTGGGAATAAAGAAGATAAATTAGGAATCCGAGGGTCTGATACTCATTCAATCATGTTCCAAGATGTGAAAGTACCCAAAGACAATCGTATTGGTGAGGAAGGATTTGGATTCAAGTTTGCCATGCAAGTACTTAGTGGCGGGCGTATTGGGATTGCTTCTCAAGCATTAGGTATTGCAAGCGGAGCTTACGAGAGAGCATTGCAGTATTCGAAAGAGCGAAAAGCATTTGGTACTGAAATCATGAACCACCAAGCTATTCAATTCAAGCTTGCTGATATGGCTACTCGTATTGAAGCTTCAAGACTTTTATGTTTTAAAGCAGCTGCCCTTAAGGATGCGGGCGAAGACTATTCACAGGCATCGAGTATGGCAAAACTGTATGCTTCAGAAACTGCAATGTGGGTTACTACAGAGGCAGTTCAAGTTCATGGAGGTTATGGTTTTGTAAAAGAGTACCATGTAGAGCGAATGATGCGGGATGCAAAAATTACTCAAATTTACGAGGGTACAAGTGAAGTGCAGCGAATCGTTATAGCACGAGGTATCTTGAAAGGCTAGGATTAATCCAATAATTTTTGGATATCCTCGGCAACACTGGCACTTAGTGCCACCCCCATGCCCCCAAGTCTAGCTGCAACATACACGTGAGGTTCTATTTTTTTAATGATGGGTATTTTTTGTTTAGATTTTCCCATCCCCATAATGCCACTCCATTGACATTCTATCGCAACAGGTTTGCCTGTAATTTGCTTCTCCATGAAGCGTTTGAGTTCAGAAATAATTACATCGCTAGTCTCAATTTTATTTGTGGTTTCTCCAATAGAGTCGTAGTTTCTAGCACCTCCAAGAAGAATGCGGTCATCAATATCTCTCCAATAATAGTAACCATTGTCATAATGATAAAGACCTTCAATCGGTAGTTGTTCCATCTTTTCACTAACAATGATTTGTCCTCGACACGGGGAAATATCCTCATCGACTAAATTTGGAGTGAATGCGTTGGTACACAATATTAGATTTTTAGTTCTTAAATTAATCTGTTGTCTAGTGAATATGGTTATTTCAGCATTACTCTCCCAGTTTAAAACCTCCAAACCACCTAATAAATTGATTCCTAAATTCTGAGCATATTTATAAATAGTATGGTATAGTTTTCCTGTATTGAGTTGCCCTTCATAATCATTGTGAATTGTGCCAATCACATTGGGTAGAGAATTATTGTTTTTGTAGGTAAAAACACGTTTAAGATCTAGTTCCTGGGATAAAATAGTATTAATTCCCTGTAAACTATCAATGGCTTCGTGAAGTTCATTCTTATTTTTGTGAGTGAATATTTCAATGCTACCTTTAGATTGATAGTCGATATTATCATCGCCAAATTTTTTTCGAAGTTTGATAAGCCCATGGTATCTTTTTGATATCGTTTCGTATACGTTCTTAATGGTGTCATTTTTTAGATCGTCTAATATTTCAGAGATATTTGCAAAACATCCAAATCCTGCATTTCGCGTACTAGCTCCTAGCCCCCAGCCATGCCTGTCAATGACTGTAACAATAGCTTTTGGGTATTTTTCTTTGAGATTGATTGCCGTCTGAAGACCAACAAGCCCCATTCCAACAATAAGGTAGTCAGAAGGAGAAATTAAGTATTCTTTTTCCCAATAGGAGAAATTCATAAAACGAAGTTAATAAGAAAACTTATTCTTATTCATCGATTATCTGTTTTAACAATTTCCTAACTTCGCCAAATGACAAAACGAATTACGTCTTTGTTTGGGGTTAAATACCCCCTTATTCAAGCAGGGATGATTTGGTGTAGTGGATGGAGATTAGCAAGTGCTGTTAGTAATTCTGGAGGACTTGGAATCATTGGTGCAGGTAGTATGTACCCAGATATCTTAAGAGAACACATTCAAAAGTGTAAAAAAGCAACTAATCAACCTTTTGGTGTGAATATTCCATTGTTATATCCCGACATTGAAAAGTTAATTAGGATAATCATTGAAGAAAAAGTTCAAATTGTTTTTACCTCAGCAGGGAATCCAGCTATTTGGACAAAACACCTCAAGGAAAGAGGGATTAAAGTTGTTCATGTGGTAAGTAACGAAAAGTTTGCTTTAAAAGCGGAGTCTTGTGGAGTGGATGCCATTGTAGCAGAGGGTTTTGAGGCAGGAGGTCATAATGGTCGGGAAGAGACAACTACACTTGTACTTGTTCCTCAACTATGTAAAGCCGTCAATATTCCAGTAATTGCAGCTGGAGGAATAGGTACAGGTAGAACAATGCTCGCAGCAATGGCTATGGGAGCAGAGGGTGTTCAGATTGGTAGTCGTTTTGTAACTTCTGAAGAGTCTTCAGCTCACATCAATTTTAAAAAAGCAATTTTAAAAGCCAAAGACGGTGATACGCAACTGAGTATAAAAAAACTTACACCTGCACGCCTTTTAAAAAATAAGTTTTGGGAACAAATTGCTCGTGCAGAAATGAGTGGGGCATCTGAAGAAGAATTAAAAATAATTTTAGGGAGGGCAAGAGCAAAAAAGGGAATGTTTGAAGGGGACCTTGAAGAAGGAGAGCTTGAGATTGGTCAGATTAGCGGTTACATCGATGATATAAAACCAGCAGCAGACATTGTTGTTGAAATAATAGCAGAGTATAGGTCTGCGTTACAAGAATTAAAATCTATTTAAATACGGGTGATCGACCGAATAAAACAATACTTAATTGATGGAGAAGGTGAAACTCTTGATTATAAACAAGAGATAAGTAGTGCCTCCAAAATTGCAAAAACAATGGTCAGTTTTGCCAATAACAAAGGAGGTGTTCTCTTGGTTGGGGTAAGAGATAATCGGAGTATTGCAGGTATTCGAAGTGAAGATGAAAAGTATATGCTTGATTTGGCTGCTTCGTTTTACTGTAAACCAGAAATAGAATTAGAGCTAAAGGAACATAATATTGGGGGCAAAATAATCTTGGAATGTACTATACCAGAAGGAGAGTTAAAACCATATTCAGCAAAAGGAGAGGATGGCAAATGGTGGGTTCATATTCGTAATAAAGACAAAAGTCTTTTGGCGAGTAAAATTGTTGTTGATGTACTAAAAAGACAATCAAGTAATAAAGGAACGCTTATTAAGTATGGCAAGAATGAGGAAGCACTTCTTAAATACCTAGAGGACAATGATCGAATAACACTTCAGCAATTTCGAAAGATGGTAAATATTAGTAAGTGGAGGGCTTCGAAAATTCTGGTAAATCTGATAAGTGCTGGAGTAATAATTAATCATACTTACGAAAAAACAGAGTTCTATACCCTTTCATAAGGGCAAGTCATAAAATATTTCTTATTTCAATTTCGTTTAGAATATTATCTTTGTTAGCTACAGTTACATGTATCTTTCATAGATATTCTAAAATCATGAAAAAAATAACAGTCAAAACAATCTTAAGTATTTCCTTGATCTTTATCTTTGGTGTTCAAAGTGTCTCTGCCCAACGTTGGTTTAAATCAAGCTCATTAGAATTCGGTTTAATTGGCGGGTTTAGTCATTATAAAGGTGATCTAGTTAAAACAACGTTTGAGCCTCAAGCTATGAAGCCAAGTTTTGGCATCATCACCCGATATTCACCTCAACAGAGATTGACTATCCGGCTGAGTGCACAGTATGGGCAAATAGAAGGTAGAGATGATTGGTATGAAGATCGTTTGGCTAGAAACCTCAGTTTTCAATCTGACCTATGGGACTTCACTGGTGCCTTAGAATACAATTTTAATACATTAGACAGAAGAGCAAAATCAGGTGTGATACCCTATGTTTATTCTGGATTTAGTGTGTTTAAGTTTAATCCAAAAGCTGAATTTAAATACAATCCCAATGGTCAAATGGCTGCTTACTTAACTCCTGGGGTATATGCAGAATTAGCAGATAGAAATGGAGAAATAGTTGAACTACAGCCATTGGGTACAGAAGGACAAGAGACTACTGAATTCAATGATCGCAAACGATATGCCTTAACTCAGATAGCTATTCCAGTAGGAGCAGGCTTTAAATTTAAATTAAGTCACAATTGGATTGTAGGTATTGATTATGGAATGCGTTTTACATTCACAGACTACATGGATGATGTAAGTGAGACGTATGTAGACCCACAGCGGCTTACAGCACAATATGGCCCTATGTCTGCAGCTATGGCTGATCGAAGCGAGGTACTTCACGATGAATTATTAAATAATCGCAGGGGTGATCCTGACAATAATGATGTTTATGGAATTTTTGGTGTGACGATTATGTATCGGATTCATGGTAATAGACCATCATGCCCAACTTTTTAATGGTAAAATGGGTAAAATTATCCATTTCATAACAAGATAAATAACATCCCGTTTACTTTTGCGTATTGTATAAAGTGCCTATCATAAAATCGCTATCAACAACATCTGTACTTGTTTGGATATTTGCTATGATGAATTTTGGTGTATCAGCCCAGTCATATGAACTTGGCGGAGCCATAGGGGCATCCAATTATCATGGAGACTTAGCATACAATATTTCTCCTAAAGAAACTCATTTTTCAGGAGGTGTATTCTTAAATTATAATTTTAATGAATACTGGTCCTATAGACCTACATTGTCCTATCTCAAGATATCGGGTGCAGATAGTAATTTTACAGATCACCAAATCAGAAATTTAAGCTTTAGAAACAATATTTATGAATTTTCTAATGCTTTAGAATTCAACTTTAAACCTTTTAGTAATAGAGATATTCACACAAAAGCAACTTTTTATGCGACAGCTGGGGTATCGATATTCATGCACAAGCCAGAGGCATACTTAGACGGCAAATGGTATGACTTGTCGAGTTTAGCTACCGAAAATCAAGATTATAGCTTGATTCAATTTGCAATTCCACTTGGTGGAGGAATAAAATATGCCGTAACTGATAACTTAATTTTAGGATTTGAAACAGCATGGAGAAGAACATTTACTGATTATTTAGATGATGTCAGTGGAGTATATTCAGACGTTGAAAATGCTGATGGTTCAATTAATCGATTTGTTGATAGGTCTTGGGAATTAACACCCGATGGAAGACCTTTAGCAAAGGATGGAGATATGAGGGGTAATCCTGATTTAAATGATTGGTATATTCAGTCTATTTTTAAGATATCTTACCGATTTACCCCAATTCAATGTCCTTACTAATTTGCAGATGATCAAAGAAAATATTAACCCAGAACGATTGCCTGAACACATTGCCATCATAATGGATGGAAATGGAAGATGGGCTAAGGAAAAGGGGAAATATCGAATATTTGGTCATGAAAATGGGGTCAAAGCTGTTCGCGAGGTTTCAGAGGGTTGTGCAGAGCTTGGAGTCAAATATTTGACACTTTATGCGTTCAGTACAGAAAATTGGAACAGGCCTAAAATAGAAGTTAATGCATTGATGACCCTACTTGTAAAAACCATTAAAAAAGAGACAGGTACATTAATGAAGAACGGCATTAAGCTTGAAGCAATTGGTGACAAAACAACCTTACCCAAGGATTGTAGAAAAGAGCTTGAAGAAGCCATTGAGGTAACAAAAAACAATACCAAGATGACGTTAATATTGGCGTTAAGTTACAGTGCAAAGTGGGATATAGTTAATGCAACTAGAGATATTGTCAAACGAGCAATTGATGGGAAAATATCCTTGGATGATGTCAATGAAAAATTGATAAATAATACATTGACAACGCATAAATACCCTCATCCAGAGTTGATGATTCGAACAAGTGGCGAACATAGAATAAGCAATTTCTTGCTTTGGGAGATAGCTTACAGTGAATTATATTTCACTAATGTATTGTGGCCAGACTTTAGAAAAGAACATCTGCGTGAGGCAATAATAGATTACCAAAAAAGAGAACGAAGATTTGGAAAAACAAGTGAACAATTGGCTTAGAATGACTTTGATAAATAATATAGTGTTATTTTTTGGGATAATATTTTCTCTAAATCTGAATGCTCAGTTTATAGACAGCACAAAAATTATTGTTGACTTTGAAAAGCCTGTTAAATATAATATAGAAGCGATTACAATTAGTGGGAATGATTATACTCCAGATGGTTTAATCCTTATTACCTCGGGTTTAAAGGTGGGTCAATCAATTACAATACCTGGTGATGACACTAAACAAGCAATTAGTAAATTGTGGAAGAGAAAGTTATTTAGTGATATAGAAATTGGATTGATTAAGGCTAAGGATGGCAATATTTCCATCAATATTTCTGTGGTAGAAAGACCTGCACTCTCAAAGTATTCTATCAAAGGACTTAAAAAATCTGAAACAAATAATGTTAGGGATGAGATTTCTCTTCAGACAAATCAACTCATTACAGAGGATCTCATAAATAAAACTAAATCAGAGATTCTTGATTATTTTCATGAAAAAGGTTTTTATGGAGTAAAGACCTCCATATCTCGAGATGCAGACCCTAAAAAACCAAATTTTCAGATTTTAAGAATTGCTATTGATCGTGGTAAAAAAGTGAAAATGCAAGATCTGGTTTTTGTTGGTAATAAAAATATATCGAGCAAAAAACTTCGAAAAATCATCAAGCCAAAACGGCGGTATAAAAAGTATAATTTTTTTGCTACCTCAAAATTTGTTCAAGATGAATATGAGGAAACGAAATCTGGTATTGTTCAGGCATACAGCTCTCTAGGATATAGAGATGCATACTTATTGTATGACTCCATTCAACAAATTACAGAAGACAGAGTAATTGTTAAAATTGGAATCAACGAGGGTAAAAAATATTTCTTTAGAAATATTTCATGGGTGGGGAATACCAAGTATAGGACGTCACTTTTAGATACATTATTGGGAATTAAAGCTGGGGATGTTTACGATCAATCAAAACTAGAAAGTAAGCTTTTCATGAGTGAGAATGGATTTGATGTGTCAAGTTTATACATGGACGATGGGTATTTGTTTTTTAATGTAAATCCAGTAGAGGTCTTAGTAGAGAATGATAGTATTGATTTAGAAATGAGGGTTTATGAGGGTAAGCAAGCGACAGTGAATCGCGTAAGTATAGTCGGTAATGATAAAACTAGTGATTATGTAGCCTTGCGTGTAATACGGACAAGACCGGGAGATAAGTTCAGTAGATCTGATATACAACGAAGTATGCGAGAGCTTGCTCAATTAGGGTTTTTTGATCCTGAAGGTCTAGATGTCAACCCTATGCCTAACCCTCAGAACGGAACAGTAGATATTGAGTATAAAGTAGTTGAAAAGCCAAGTGACCAAATAGAAGCGTCTGGTGGATGGGGAGGTTTTGGAGGATTTGTAGGTACACTAGGACTAACACTCAATAATTTTAGTTCTCGGAAAGTTTTTCAAAAAGGTGGTTGGGATCCAATACCATCTGGAGATGGGCAACGATTGTCTCTTCGAATTCAAAGTAATGGTCCGCAATATCAGGGGTACAACTTCTCATTTAGTGAGCCTTGGTTAGGCGGTAAAAAACCCAATTCTCTGAGTGTGAGTATTTTTCACAATGTTCAATCGACTTTTCAGTTTAGTAGTGATCGACCAAAATTTACCACTACAGGAGGTAGTATTGCTTTTGGTAAACAACTCAAGTTTCCAGATGATTATTTTTCATTCAGTACCTCACTTACCTATCAACGATATGGTTTAAAAAATTGGACGTCATTTGGTGCGTCAGAACTTGGTTTCACGAATGGTAATGCAAATAATATTAGTATAACAACCACGCTTTCTAGAAATAGTACTAATCACCCGATATATCCTACTGAAGGAAGTTCGTTCATGGCTAGTTTCCAGTTTACACCACCCTATTCACTAATCTCAGGTAAGGATTTTTCTGATCCTACAATGTCACCACAAGAACGATTTCGATGGATAGAGCTTGCAAAAACAAAATTTAATGGGCAATGGTTTTTAGGTATGGGTACAGGTAAACGAAAATTTGTAATTTCACCTTCTTACCGATTTGGAGCTGTATCCATTTGGAATAATGATGTAGGATATTCTCCATTTGAATTATTTCGAGTTGGAGGTAGCGGTCTATCCAATTTTGTATTATACGGAACTGATATAGTCTCTCAAAGAGGATACGATGAAGGTAGAATCAGTGATCCAATATCTGGCCAGCAAGGATTACCTATTTATACAAAATATTCATTAGAACTTCGTTATCCGCTAACCGTTGGTCAATCCTCCACTATCTATGCTCAGACATTTTTAGAGGCGGGTAATGCTTTTAGAAGCATTCAAGAGTTTAGTCCTTTTGACGTAAGAAGAGCTGCTGGAGTTGGTGTGCGGTTATTCCTTCCAATGTTTGGTCTTTTAGGAGTGGATTATGCTTGGGCATTAGATCAAGGATTCAGAGACGAACCCTCTCAATTTCACTTCTTTATAGGTCAGCAGTTTTAAGGGGTTCTATCTTTTCATTAAAAAAAGAAACCAGAATATGAGCAGATTTTTGATTAGTTGCTAAAGGAACATTATGAACATCGCATAATCTTAGTAGCATGGATATATCTACATCGTGTGGGTGTTTATCCAGAGGATCTCTAAAAAATATGATAGCATCCATTTCACCTCGTGTCACCATAGCACCAATTTCTGCGTCACCACCAAGGGGTCCAGACGCAACACGTTGAATATTACTTACTCCTGCATCCATAATCATTTTCCCTGTGGTCCCAGTTGCAATTAGGGTTAATTCTTTTCGATTGAAAAAATCCATTCGTTGTAAAACGAAAGAAACTAAATCAGCTTTTTTGCCGTCATGGGCAATTAATGCAATGTTCATTTGTTATGATATAAATTCTTTGAAATATTCTGTTTTGAGAAGTGATGCAATTTTGTAGCGTTCGTCGCTAGTGTCTTGATATAAAGCATCTAGGGTTTCATACACATGATCCAATCCAATTTCTTGGCTCCACTCAAAAGGTCCTTTTGGATATGCTGTACCCAGTTTCATCCCCAGATCAATATCTTTTTTACTTGCAGTACCTTCTTGAACGGTGTAATATGCTTCATTAATTATCATACAAATAATTCTAGGGGTAACAAGTCCAACGCGGCTTTTTACAAAGCGATATTCTAGTTTTAATTGATTAAAAAAATCACTTGCAATGATTTTGTCTTGGTCATTAATAGCACAACATTCGATGACCTTTCGATTGATAAATGTAGGCAATGTGTTCATCCCAATAATAGTACATGATGGATGGCTACCTATTTCGGCATATAGTTCCTCTAATTGAATTTTAACAGAGCCAACTATAATAAGTTTTGCTTTTAGCTGGTTATATAACTGTAATTGTTCAGGACTATCATCAAAATCGAGATCAAATATGACATCATACGTGTCAATTTCACTAATTTTGAATGGAATTAATGAATGTTCAGAAATGAGGTTTTTCAGTTCTTCAACTTGATTTACTTGACCTTTAACTGCAATTTTCATTAGAAGCAAATGTAGACTACAATTATAAGAACATGAAAAAAATAATAAACACATCAAATGCACCAGCAGCCATTGGTCCTTATAGTCAAGCAGTTCTTGCTAATGATACCCTTTATTGTAGTGGACAAATTGCATTAGATCCACTCAGTGGGGAATTGGTATTAACATCAATCGAAGAAGAGACCGAGCAGGTTATGAAAAACATAGAGGCAGTTTTATCTGCAGTAAAGATGAAATTTGAACATGTGGTAAAATGCAGCATATTCATGTCTTCTATGGATCACTACGACGAAATCAATGAGGTCTATGCCCGTTATTTTACTAATAATCCACCAGCTAGAGAAGCTGTAGCTGTAAAAAATTTACCCAAAAATGTCAATGTGGAAATAAGTGTGATTGCTTGTAAGTAGGGGTACAAAAAAAGCCCCAATATGATGGGGCTTTGTGGTGTGGGGCGGGATCGAACCGCCGACACAAGGATTTTCAGTCCTTTGCTCTACCAACTGAGCTACCGCACCTACTTTAATATAAATTTTGTTAGAATTAAATTCTTACAAAAGCGGCTGCAAAAATAAGAGGATTGTTTTAATATGGAAACTATTTATTATGTAGATATTTAAAATAAATCTAACTGATCTAAAATAAGTCTAACTCATCATTTATTCTATTTTTGAACTTAATCAAGATGCAGTATATTGAACAATTACTATTTGTTATCGTTCTGGGAGTTGCCATCTACTTTTTTATCAAAAAGGTAAAACAAATTCGAAGGAATATATTTCTTGGGAAAGATGAAATTATCAACGATCAAAAAGCTGAACGCTGGAAGGTTATGGCAAAGGTTGCACTGGGACAGAGTAAAATGGTCGTTAGACCAGTTGCCGGCTTTTTTCATATTCTCATCTACATTGGGTTTGTGTTAATTAATATTGAGGTCCTAGAAATTCTCATTGATGGTGTTGCAGGCACACATCGTTCATTATCGTTTTTAGGTTCGATTTATAATACTGCCATTGGATTTTTTGAAATTCTAGCCGTTCTCGTATTGATAGCGTGTGTTGTCTTTCTAGCTCGAAGATTTATTGTTAAAATACCCCGATTCCATTCTCCAGAAATGAAAGGATGGGCAACTAAAGATGCCACATATATTCTCGTCATTGAAATTGTTTTGATGGTTGCCCTACTTAAGATGAATGCAGTAGATCAATTACTGCAAGTTAGAGGAGCTGATCATTATATAGCTGCAGGGAGTTTTCCTGTGTCACAATATCTGACGGGACTTTTCTCCAATTACGATACTTCGACTTTGGTCGTATTGGAACGTGTGTTTTGGTGGTTTCATATTTTAGGGATATTATTTTTCCTAAACTATGTACCTTATAGTAAGCATTTACACATCTTTTTAGCTTTCCCAAATACATGGTATAGCCGATTGAGTCCATCAGGGGAATTTCAAAACATGCCAGAGATTACCAATGAAGTTAATATGATGCTTGATCCGTCCAAGGCTGATCCCAATATGCCCCCTCCTGAAAAATTTGGAGTGAATGATGTGACTGACTTAAGTTGGAAAAATTTATTGGATGCATACTCTTGTACAGAATGTGGAAGATGTACAAGTTCTTGTCCAGCTAATATTACGGGTAAGAAATTAAGTCCAAGAAAGATCATGATGGATACACGTGATCGTGCTGAAGAATTGGGTAAGGCAAAAGACAAAAACGGGTCGGATTATCATGATGGTAAATCATTACATGATTTAATTTCTCAGGAAGAATTATTGGCATGTACTACCTGCAATGCCTGTGTAGAAGCATGTCCTATCAATATTAATCCAGTAGAGATTATATTTGGTATGCGTCAGTATCAAACACTCGAAAAATCGGCAATGCCATCCGAGTGGGCAATGATGAATAACAACATCGAAAATAATCAAGCACCTTGGCAATTTTCACCAACAGACCGAGCTAATTGGTCGAAAGAAATTTAAAATTAGATTATTCAATGAGCGAACAAATAAGTGTACCAACTGTAGCAGAGTTAGTAGCAAAAGGCGAAAAACCAGATGTACTTTTTTGGGTGGGTTGTGCCGGTAGTTTTGATGAGCGTGCTCAAAAAGTTACCAAGGCTTTTGTAAAAATACTACATCACGTAGGATTAAAATATGCCATTCTTGGAACTGAAGAAAGTTGCACCGGAGATCCTGCCAAACGTGCAGGAAATGAATTTTTATTTCAAATGCAGGCAATGGCAAACATTGCTACATTGAATGCCTATAGAATTTCAAAAATTGTAACAACATGCCCGCATTGTTTTAATACCTTGAAAAATGAATATCCAAGTTTAGGTGGGAACTACGATGTGATTCATCATACTCAATTGCTACAAGAGTTGATCGATGAGGGGAAATTGACTTTTGGAAAAGAATCATTTAAAGGTCGGAAAATTACCTATCATGATAGCTGTTATCTGGGTCGAGCAAATGGAGTATATGACGCACCACGAAAAATCCTGGAAGCTTTGGATGCAGAATTAGTCGAGATGAAACGATGTAGAAAAAATGGATTGTGCTGTGGTGCTGGAGGTGCTCAAATGTTCAAAGATGCAGAACAGGGTAACAAAGAGATTAATATTGAACGAACAGAGGAAGCTATTGAAACGGGAGCAGAAATTATTTCTGCAAACTGTCCATTTTGTACCACTATGATAAGAGATGGGGTAAAACACGCAGAAAAAGAAGATAAGGTAGAAGTGCTCGATTTAGCGGAGCTAGTTGCTCAAGCAAAAGAATTATAGGTTCTTAGGAATTAGAACAGGAAATTACCTCGTATTTATCGTTAGACGCAATAGTTTCTACTGAACCAAATAGTTTAATTAAGTGTGTTCTATAGTTCAGATGAGTATTTGCTACAATAATTAGTGTACCATTTTCAGCTAAATATTTTTTAGCATTTTTAAATAGACTTAAAGCAATTTCAATGGTATTTTCATATTCAAAATGAAATGGGGGATTACAGGCAATTAGATTAAATTTTTTATTGATATTAATTTTAAAGTCATCTTTCCAGTGAAAATGAGTATTTATCTTTATTAAATTTAATTTCGCAGAGCTGATAGCTAGAAAATTATCATCAATAAGATGGATACAACACTTTGGATTTTGTTTTCTAATATAGGCGGCAATAACTCCATTGCCACATGCCAAATCCATTATTTTATCATAATCTTTTATTTCGGGTAATGACTCAAGGAGCAGCAGTGTACCAAAATCAATTTTTTTATTTGAAAATACTCCAGGGTATTGTTTAATAGTAAGTCCTAAATCATTTTTAATCTTTTGAAAATTTAATTGATTTTGAATATCTTTTTTAGGTTTTTTTAGTATAATTATTCGAGCTTTTTTCTTTGCTTTACTCTGCGATACATCTTCAAAATATTGTTCTGCTATATCAATTATTTTGGGTGTAAAATTTCTAGTCATAAAACCACATAAAATGACAGAATTATCTTTTGTAGATTTGTGAACATTCTTAAGATATAACTCAAATAATGCCATTGATTTTGGAATTTTAATAAGACCTAAATCAATAGTTTCTCTTAACTTAAATGGATTATTCCAATGGAAATTCTGAGGGGGTATTCCATTAATCTCAAAATTTTTTTTAATGGCTTTTAGTTGAGAGTATAGTAAAATTACACTAAGGGGTTGATAGGAATTCAAAGCACAAGCTAAAGCCCCATATGTGTCATGGTATAGCGTTATTTTCTTTTCGTGCAATTCAAATTGATTAACCTTTGAAAGAATCAACTCATCAATAGCACTCCAGGCTCTTAAGGATTTATTTCTCGTTTTGGGATAGCGTTCTAAATCCCATTTTTTTTGGTCAAACTGCATGCACTTATCTGCATGCAAAATTAAGGGTAAACTTATCTATTCTTTTGTCGCTAAGACGTTAGGTTCAATATTATTTCATACTTTTCGTTGACTTTCACAGCGTGTCTAAAACATTTTATCTAAATTTCAGTGTTCCAACAACGTTGTACAGTTTATCTTAAGTATTATGGGATTTACTGTAATCTGTTGATTTATGTCATATATTGGTTGAAAGTTTAGTCCATTAATACACTAATTCGATTTATTTAAATTTGTGTCATGCAATTGAAATCTATTACAGATTATCTTGAATCTGTTGCCCCCCTTAAATATCAGGAGAGTTATGACAACAGCGGGCTTCTAGTTGGAGAAAAATCCCTGGATATAACTGGGGTATTGATTAGTTTAGACTGTACTGAAGAAATTGTTTTGGAAGCAATTAACGAAAAATGTAATTTAATAATAGCTCATCATCCAATTGTTTTTGGTGGTATGAAAAGATTTAATAATGCAAATTATGTACAAAGAACAATTCAAAAAGCAATCAAGAATGATATTGCTATTTATGCCATACATACCAATTTGGACAACGTTTTTACAAATGGGGTGAATGCACGCATTGCTGAAAGATTAGGTTTAATTAATACGCGTATTTTAAGATCCAAGTCCAATTCGCTCTTAAAACTGGCAACTTACTGCCCAAGTGATAATTGTGATGCTATTTTAGATGCATTATTCGCTGCTGGAGCCGGTCATATAGGAAATTATAGTAATTGCTCTTTTTCTTCAAGTGGAATAGGCACTTTTAAACCTTTAGCGGGGAGTAATCCTGCAATTGGTTCAGTTGGCAATCAATCTTCTGAAGAAGAGGTGAAAATTGAAGTTGTTGTCCCATATCATTTGCAAAATCAAGTAATCAATCAGCTATTATCTACTCACCCATACGAGGAAGTGGCCTATGAATGGTATCCAATTTTGAATTCCAATCAATTTGTTGGTGCTGGCATTGTAGGAGACTTCCCTAATCCAATCTCTGAAATAGACTTTTTGGACCTACTCAAAAAAACCATGGAGTTAGAAGTAGTTAAATATACACCGATTACAAAAAACATACAACGCGTATCTATTTGTGGAGGGTCTGGACAATTTTTGATAGAGGATGCTAAACATTCAAATTCAGATGCATATGTGACATCAGATATTAAATATCATGATTTTTTTGATGCGGAAAAGCAGCTAATGATTTGCGATATTGGTCACTATGAGAGCGAAAAGTACACCATTGATTTATTATATGATATTTTGAGGGAAAAATTTAGTACCTTTGCAATCCTTAAAACGAGGATAGATACTAATCCAGTTAAATATTTTCAATAAAAATGGCAGTAAAAACAATAGCACAAAAACTCGAACAACTTTATAAACTCCAATCCATTGATACAAGACTTGATCAATTAAGAGCTATTCGTGGTGAGTTGCCTATGGAAGTTTCGGATCTAGAGGATGAGCTAATTGGATTAAATACTCGTTTAGCAAATTTTGAAACAGAAATAGAGACGTTTAATTCTCAAATATTTGCTAATAGAGAGCAAATTAAAACCTCGACTGAGTTAATTAGAAAGTACAAAGGTCAGTTAGATAATGTAAAAAATAATCGTGAGTTTGATGCTCTTAATAAAGAAATTGAGATTCAAGATTTGACTATTCAGGCAGCAGAGAAAAAAATTGGTGAAGCTGAGAAATCAATAACACTCAAACAAGAATTAATCACAGAAGTTCAATCTATTTTAGATGAAAGAGAAAAAGATCTCGAAACTAAAAAGAATGAGCTTAAAGAAATTACTGAAGAGACAGAAAAAGAGGAAGTTTCTATTCAAGAGGAGCGAGAGAAAGCAACCAAAACGATTGATGCTAAAATCTTTAAAGCTTATGACCGTATAAGAAATAATTTCAGAAATGGAATTGCAGTAGCACCTATTTTAAGAGGTGCATGTGGGGGATGTTTTGCTAAAGTACCACCTCAATTGCAGTCTGACATTAGACAATCTAAAAAAATTGTAATTTGCGAGGCCTGCGGTCGTATTCAAATTGATGCTCGAATGGCAGGTATTGAAGACCATGTCGAAGAAGAATCTCCAAAGCCAAAAAGAAGAGCTGTTCGCAAGAAAAAGTAACAGCATACGCGGATTTACCCTCATATTAATTTTATTATTCTACTTATCTGGCTTATCAGTCAACTACTTCACTATAGATAGTTCTCTAGAGGTAGTTCAAAAAGAAAATATCAAGCTACGTCTTGAATCTGCCAAAGAATTTTTACTACAACAAAAAGACTTAAACCCTCGTAATAGTGCAGTAGAATATTTGCTGCACTTTAATGCCTACCTCAAAGTCTTTATTACTGAGGATCAACATTTTTATAATGATTATGTGCTTGCTAAAAATAGTGCTCTTAATCATTACAACCAGCTTTCGGACTCTTCACCTTTTAAGAAATTTGTCCAATCTGAAATTCATTTTTATTCAGCCACTCTATTAGCACGGCAAGGGGAATATTATAACTCTGCTTTGGAGGTTAGAAAGGCATGGAACCTTATTGAAGACAATCATCAGCTTTTCCCTGATTTTCTTCCCAATAATAAAACTCGTGGAGTTCTTAGAATTTACCTGTCAACGATTCCTGAAAATTACAATTGGATTATTCGAATTCTGGGGTTTGAAGGGGATTCAAATCATGGTTTACATTTGTTAGAGACATTGAGTCAGCATGAATCAGATGAAAACTATCTAGGTTTGATTGCTCAAGAGGCATCCTATTTATATTCTTTTTCTCTATTGCATGCGGCTAAAAACCCGGTTAGATCCTGGAACATTATGCTCAAATGCACGCAAGATTATAAAGAAAATTTATTGAGTAATTATTTTAGGAGTTCTATGGCCTTAAAACTCAATAAAAATAATATAGCATTTAAGACATTAACAAGTCGTCCTTATGGATTAACCTATGAACCATTTTATTTGTTATCATATTATTTGGGTGTATCTAAACTATATCAAGGAGATTCGACTGCTATCATCGACTTGAAGTTTTTTCTTGACAACTATGAGGGCGAAATTTTTCTAAAAAGTGCTCATCAAAAAATTAGCTGGTATTATATCTTAAAAGGAGATTATCATAAAGCTAATTTATATAAGAGAAAAATTAACTATGTAGGGAAAGCTAATAATAATGAGGATAAGCAAGCATCTCGCTATGTAAATAAAGAAAACCCGCATTCAGTTACTTTAAAATCTAGACTGTTATATGATGGAGGGTATTATAGGGAGGCATATGATTTACTTCATAGTTTTAAAGTAAGTGAATTAAAAAATTCAGATGAGAAAGCAGAATTTTGCTATCGAAAAGGGCGAGTGCTTGAAAAATTAGGGCTCATAAACAGAGCTTTAATTATGTACGAAGCCTGTTCGCTTTATGCGGTTAAAAGCAAGGAGTATTATGGGGCATATGCTTGCTTATATTTAGGTGATCTTTATGCTAAGGATAACAACATTGAATCAGCAATAAAATTCTATAATCGAGCAATGTCATTCGCTTATAATGAAGAATATGTTGATACCATAAATAATCGTGCGGAGGCAGGTATAAAAGAGCTTCAGGAATAGCTCGGATTTTCTTCTCAAAATCAAATCTTTACATGAACGAATTCAGCTTATTTTTGCATACTTGTTAAAGAGATGAGCTATAGACCAGTAAGAGTGCGTTTCGCACCAAGCCCAACAGGACCACTTCACATAGGAGGTGTAAGAACAGCCTTATATAATTATCTTTTTGCTAAAAAGCATAAAGGAACATTTATTCTAAGAATTGAGGATACGGATCAAAAAAGATTTGTTGAAGGTGCTGAAGAATACATCAATCAAAGTTTAGAATGGCTCGGGATTAACATTGATGAAGGAGTTGTTCAGGGCGGTCCACTAGGACCTTATAAACAAAGTGAGCGTATGGACAAATATGCTGTCTATGCTCAACAACTTATAAAAGATGGTTATGCATATTATGCATTCGATACACCAGAAGAACTCAACGAAATGAGGTCTAAACTTGAGGCTAGTAATATGAGTGCAAAGTACGATGCAACTTCACGTATGAGTATGAAAAATTCACTTACACTTAGTGAGGATGAAGTAAAGGAAAGGTTAAATCGAGGAGATGCATATATTATTCGTGTAAAGTTGCCTCGAAATGAAGAAATACGTTTCCATGACGTAATAAGAGGATGGATTGTATTCAATAGCAGTCAATTAGATGATAAAGTTCTTTTAAAAGAAGATGGTCTGCCTACCTATCATTTAGCAAATATTGTGGATGATCATTTAATGGAAATAAGTCATGTTATTCGTGGTGAGGAATGGCTGCCCTCTGCACCTTTACATGTAATGTTATATCGATATTTAGGGTGGGAGAACACTATGCCAAAATTTGCTCATTTACCTTTGATACTGAAACCTGATGGTAAGGGAAAATTGAGTAAGCGTGATGGAGATCGCCTAGGATTTCCTGTATTCCCAATTGAATGGACATCACCAGAGGGAGAAGTTAGTAGTGGA
>CESO01009909.1_pt1 | contig 29693 bp, 39 predicted proteins | sample 356341 | NCBI WGS metagenome assembly CESO01 (sample SAMEA2621812, study PRJEB7988) | marine metagenome | biome: marine biome (ENVO:00000447); feature: deep chlorophyll maximum layer (ENVO:xxxxxxxx); material: "saline water (ENVO:00002010), including plankton (ENVO:xxxxxxxx)" | depth 35 m | reverse complement strand
CCTGCTGCTCAATGCCACTTAGGTGCTAATGGTACCGGCTGTCAGTTAGATGATGGTGCAGCTGTTCCAGCTCCAAATAGTACTTTCGATAGAAATTCACTCGATTTTAATATTGATAACCCAGGCTTTCAAAAGTCTGAAACCGATTTTGTAACAGCAACACTAAATTGGCATGGAGAAAATGGAACTTGGACAAATGTATTTGGCAAAAGAGAATACACATTAGATGTTGACCTTGATGTGGATGCTAGATCAATAAGTTTTTTTGATGCGCCAGGGTCTTCTTCAATGGAACAAGTAAGTAATGAATTGCGATATTCTGGCTCTTTGACAGATAAGCTTGATATTACTAGTGGTTTATTTATGTATGAGGCTGATGTTATGGTTTGGGATAATAGAGCTCTAAGAGGGGCTTTATATGCTGCTGCTGGTTCACCTGGAATATTTTTATGGCAATCAGGTGGAGGTCTTCATAGTGTTGAGCAGACAGCATTATTTACAACAATAGACTATGCTGTTAATGATGATCTTTCTATAAATTTAGGTTTTAGATTGACTGATGAGGAAAAAGAAATTCATTTAGCTTCAATAAATAGAAATGTATCTGTTGGTCCTACCCCTCCATGTAGCGTTCCTGGAGGTACATGCCCTTATGATTATGTCGACAATGATTCATGGAAAACAACGTCTCCTAAGATTGGTTTCACATACAATGCTGGACAAAATTCAATGATGTATGGTTATTGGACAAGAGTTTTTAAATCCGGTGGCTACAACTTGAGAAATAGTGTTGATTTAGCAACTTTTCCAGATGCTTCACCAAAAGCGGATGATGAAACTGTTGAAACCTTAGAATTTGGCATGAAAACAGATTTTAAGAATGGCAGATTAAATTGGGCTCTTTTTAGCACGGTTGTAGATGATTCTCAAAGAATGACAAATATCCAAGATCCAGTTAGTGGTGTTGCACAAGTTGTCAAAAATGCTGGTGATATAGCATATAGAGGATTTGAATTAGATAGTATATATAGCTTAACAGACACTGTAACAATGGTAGGATCAGTTGGTTATGTTCATTCTAAATATGAAAACTTAATTTCTGATTTAACAGGCGATTTCATTATTGATGCGCTAGATTATGCCCTAGAAATACCTAGAGCCGCTCCACTTACTTATAGTCTCGGCTTTAACATCGATGGCAATATGGGTTCATGGAGATCTATTACAAGAATAAGCTATTACCATAGAGACAAGTCTTATTACAATGAGAACAATCAGGGATATATTAACAAACAAGATATTGTAAACTTTGGATATGATATTTATTCTCCTGATGGAAAAATAAACATTGGTATTTATGGTAAAAATCTTTCAAATGAAGTTAAGCATGGTGGGGACACTAACCTATCCTTTGGTGGAACATTTGCCCCTTTAGCAAAAGGTAAAATTGTTGGAGCTGAAGTAGTTTACAAGTTTTAGATTATTTCCTAAAAACGGCAGCTATATTGTTAGTTGCCGTTTTTTTTAGAAAACAATAGACATAAAGCATTAAGATAATTAAACTAGCGACCTAAATTTAAATAAATATGGCTAATTCAAAACAAGCAATAAAGCGGGCAAGACAGAATACAGATAAGTACAAACTTAGACATGCCCAGAGATCTGTTGTTAGAACTGCGGTTAAAGCTGTTAGAGCTGATATTGAATCACAGGATAAAGATAAAGCAATTGAATCACTTCAAAAGGCTTGCAAGGTATTAGATTCTGCTGCTTCAAAGAAAGTAATTCATAAAAATGCAGCTGCCAGAACTAAAAGCAGACTATCAAAAGCTATAAAAGCAATTAACTAATCTAGCGTCGTTTTAGATCTGAGAACTTCAGTTTCTAGTTTTTTTAATAATTCAGAAGTTCCTTCACCAGTTGCTGCAGAAATAAAAAATATCTCATTAGAAGAAACTTTTAATTCTTTTTCTAAATTTTTTCTAATTTTAATAAGATCCTCTTCCATCACCAAGTCTATCTTGTTGCATACAATCCAAAACACCTTTTGTGTGAGATCATCTTTGAATGAATTTAACTCATTTTTTAATAACTGAACCTGTTTAGTGGGACTAATATTTTCAAACGAAAATAAGTCTGCGAATATCAATAATAAACCTGTTCTTGAGATATGTTTTAGAAATTTTATTCCCAAGCCTGCCCCATCAGAAGCGCCTTCTATTAGACCTGGTATATCAGCTATAACGTAACTGGATTCATTACCTTTTATGGTTCCAAGATGAGGTCTTAGTGTTGTAAATGGATAATTTCCAATTTTTGGTTTTGCTGAAGATACCTTATTAAGAAAGGTTGACTTACCAGCATTTGGAAATCCAACTAATCCAACGTCTGCAAGTGATTTAAGTTCGAGCCTTACTGCTCTAGTCTCTCCTTTGAAACCTGGAGTAGATTTTCTAGGAGCTTGATTAGTACTTGATTTAAATTTAGCATTGCCTAAGCCACCATCACCGCCTTTTGCAATAAGATAACTTCCTGATCGATCTGTACAATCTATTAACTCCTCTTGGGTATTATCGTCATATATCACTGTTCCCAGCGGAACCTCTATTATTAAATCCTCCCCAGCAGCTCCAAATTTGTTTTTGCCAGCACCACGTTCACCATTTTTTGCATTAAAGATCTTTTTATTTTGAAAATCTATCAATGTATTAGAGTTAATATTAACTTTGAAATATATATCCCCTCCTTTACCACCATCACCCCCATCAGGCCCACCGAAAGGTATATATTTTTCTCTTCGAAAACTCGAGGCACCTGAGCCACCATCTCCTGCCTTAATTTCGAGATAGGCCTCGTCAATAAAATTCATTTTATTTCGTTATTGTGGAATAACGTTTGCTGTTTTTCTTTTTTTAGGACCTTTGTAAGAGAAATGGACCATGCCAGCTGCTTTTGCAAAAAGAGTATCATCTTTGCCAATGCCTACATTTAATCCAGGGTGTGTGTTAGTTCCTCTTTGACGAATAAGAATTTCTCCAGCCTTTACTATTTGGCCTCCAAAACGTTTTACACCAAGTCTTTTGGAGTTCGAATCTCTTCCGTTCTTACTTGAACCGCCTGCTTTTTTATGTGCCATTACTTACTCTCTAATTTTATATTTTTGATTTCAACTTGAGAATGCTTAGCTCTATGTCCAGCTTTTCTCATACTATGCTTTCTTCTTCTAAAGCGTAATATAGAAATTTTTTCGCCCTTTATAGTATCTTTTATCTCAGCAGTAACTTTAACATTGCTAAGGTAAGGCTGGCCTACCTCTACATTTTTTCCATCAACATATAGTAAAACATTCTCGAAAGTAATCTTTTTTCCAATATCATCTTTAAGAAGATCTACGGATAAAATCATGCCTTTTTCTACTTTATGTTGTTTTCCACCTGTTTCTATAACTGCATACATAATATAATCCTTTAAAGCTCGCAAAATATACGCTTTAATGAGAAATTTATCAATACTTAACTTAAATTTTGACTAATAAAAATAGCCACATGAATAAAAATAAAAAGATTTTAACTGAGTTAAATCGTGTTGAAGCTTTGATTAAGAAAGATTTTAGTAAAGAAGAAACTATTTCTGGGCTTTATAAGTATATTTTTAAATCAAATGGTAAAAAGATTAGGGCTAAACTATGCCTTATTGCATCTTCAAAGACTAATTATAAGGAACGGATTAAGCTTGCCTCTGTCATCGAGTTATTACACACCGCAACATTAATACACGATGATGTCGTAGATAACTCTCCAACAAGAAGAGGAATAAAATCAGTAAATAATTTATGGACAAACTCTCATGGCGTTCTGATTGGAGACTATATTTACTCAAAAGCATTCATCTATTTAGTAGATATAGGAAATAAAAAAATACTAAAAGAACTTGCGAATACAACAAATGATATTGCTCAAGGAGAATTAATACAGCTAGATGCAATAAAAAATATAGATATTAATTTGAAAAAACTTGAAAAAATAAGTTATTTTAAAACTGGGCGATTATTTGAAGCAGCGGCAAGAACTGGTGCAATTATTTCAAATGAAAATAATACATTTATTTCTAATATAAGTGAGTGTGCAAAAAACCTTGGCATACTTTTTCAAATTACAGATGACTTATTGGATTACTCTGATAACAAAAAAATTGGGAAGCCTGTATTTCAAGATATTAAAGAGGGAAAGGTAACTTATCCATTTTTTTATGCATATAAAAATGCAAACATAAAACAAAAAAAATATCTCAAGGAATTGCTTGGAGTATCTAGAAAAATACAAAGAAAAGATATAGAGCTTATAAAAAATTTGGAAGGCATTAAAAAAACAACTCTGTTGGCAGATAAATATCATCAAAGAGCCATTGAGTATGCAAAAAAAATTAAGAATCTTGATATTAGAAAAGAAATGATAGAATTAGCAAATACTGCATTAAATAGAGACAAATGAGTTTTAAACCAAAAAATCATTATACAAAAGATGAACTTATAGCTTGTTCAAATGGTGAGCTATTCACAAAAGATGGGGATGGAAAACTACCATCTGATGAAATGTTAATGTTTGATGAGATAAACAACATTGATAATCATTCTGGAACATATGGAAAAGGTAAGATTCAAGCAACACTCAATATAGATCCTGATTTATGGTTTTTTAGATGTCATTTCAAAGAAGATCCTGTAATGCCTGGATGTCTTGGTTTAGATGCAATGTGGCAACTTTTGGGTTTTTACCTTTTATGGACAGGTCTACCAGGGGTTGGGCGAGCACTAGGTGCTGAAAATATAAAGTTCTCTGGGCAGGTTCTTCCAAACTCAAAGAAAGTTGTTTACATACTCAATATTAAGAGGGTTATAAATAGAAGTGCTATAGTTGGTCTTGCAGATGGTGAAATGTATGTCGATGATAAAAAGATCTATTCTGCTGAAAAGCTTAAAGTAGGATTATTTAAAGATCCAAGTAAATTTTAATGAAAAACGTAGTCATAACAGGAATTGGAATTAAATCATGTATAGGCAATAACTATAATGACGTTCTTTTAAGTCTTCAAAACGGCAAATCAGGTATTGTCTATAATGATACCTATTCTGAAATGGGCTTTAGAAGTTGTATCTCTGGATCAATTAATATTAATCTGTCTGATCATATTGATAGAAAATTATTAAGATTCATGGGTGAATCTTCTGGTTATGCTTATCTTGCAACAATGGATGCGCTTCAAATGGCAGGTATAGACGAAAAGGATTTGGATTCGCCTAAAGTTGGAATTGTTGCTGGTTCAGGGGGAGCCTCAACAAGAGTTATGGTAGACAGTGGTGATATTGCCAGAGAAAAAGGACCAAAAAGAATAGGTCCATATGGCGTCACTAAAAGTATGTCCAGTTCAATATCAGCAATTATCTCTACCGCATTAAAATTAAAAGGCGTAAATTATTCTATATCCTCAGCATGTGCAACAAGCGCTCATTGTATAGGCCATGCAGCCGATTTAATTAGATATGGACAACAGGATGTTGTGATTGCTGGAGGTAGTGATGATGAGCATTGGAGTTCATCATGCTTATTTGATGCTATGGGCGCATTATCTTCAAACTTTAATTCAAACCCATCTATAGCATCCAGACCATACGACTCTGATAGAGATGGTTTCGTTATCTCAGGCGGAGCAGGAATGATTATCCTTGAAGAAGAAGAGCATGCAAAAAAGAGAGGTGCTAAAATTTTGGGAAAATTATCAGGATATTTTGCAACTTCAGATGGCTACGATATGGTTGCACCATCTGGGGAAGGTGCAATTAGATGTATGGAAGGTGCAATTAATCAATCAAATGCAAAAATTGATTACATAAATACTCATGGAACAAGTACTCCTGTTGGAGACATAGCTGAATTAAATGCAATTAAGAAACTTTTTAGTACTGATATGCCTATGATTAGCTCTACTAAATCAATGACAGGGCATTCTCTTGGAGCAACAGGCGCTCATGAGGCTATATATTCTATTATGATGATAAATGAAAATTTTATAGCGCCATCAATTAATATAGACTCAGTTTGTGATGAAGCAAAAGATATTAATATAGTTACTAGTACAAAAGATATTAAAATTAAAAATGTATTAAGTAATTCCTTTGGTTTTGGTGGAACTAATGCAAGCCTTGTGATTAGTAGATATTAATATAAATTCAGAAGAGCTTCTTTAGTATATGGAATAACATCATTAAGCCTGCCCTCTTTCATTTTTATAACCCATTCATGATCTGATAATAGAGCTCTTCCTACTGCTATTAAGTCATATTTACCATTTGAAATGTGTTCTATAGCCTTATCTATACTTGTTGGAGTTGCTGGGGCGGTCATATCAATAAAATCAGAATCAAGTCCAACGCTTCCAACTCCAATAGTTGGTATTTTTGATATCTTCTTTGTCCAAGAAGCTAAGTTTTCTTTAGAGTTTTCAAACTCACTCTCCCAGAATCTTCTCATGCTTGAATGGAGGTAATCTAGTCCTGCTTCTACGGGAGGTAACAGCACTTTTTTCAAATCATCTGGGGTTGAAGCTAATTTCGCATTGAAATCATGCTGCTTCCATTGAGAGAATCTTAAGCCCACGATAAATTTATCATCAACATTTTCTCTTACTGCTTTGATAATATCCGAAACAAATTGAGAACGTTTTTCAATTGAACCTCCATATGAGTCTTCACGAATATTAGTTCCGCTCCACAAAAAATTATCAATTAGATAGCCATGGGCGCCATGAATTTCGACTCCGTCAAATCCAAGATCCTGGCATATTTTGGCATCAGATGCATATGCATCTATTGTTTCTTTTATATCCTCTAAGGTCATTTCATGTGCAACTTTCTTTCCAGGCTTAACAAGTCCTGATGCTGTATAACCAGGTACTTCAGGGTTTGGCTGCATACCTAGCTTTCTAAAACCACCACAATGCCATAATTGAGCTATGACAGCGCCATTGTTATTTTTTATTCCAGCAACAACTTTTTTCCAACCTTCTCTAGCATCTGCACTATCCAATCTTGGTACATTTGGATAAGCACTTGAGGCTTTATGACTTACTTCAATTCCTTCTGTAATTATCATTCCTACTTCTGCTTTTGCTCGTCTAGAATAGTAGGAAATAACTTTTTCAGTTGGTATTCCTCCGGGCGATTGATTTCGAGTCATTGGAGCCATTAAAATCCTATTCCTAAGTGTTAAGTTTTTTAACTGATATTCATCAAAAATCATAAATAATTAACCACTATTGTTTTTCTTTAAATTGAGATTCTCTCCATGGAAAATCATTTGGTAAATCTGTAGATATTTTATTTTTAAAATTAGCGCTTCTTTTTTCCAAAAAAGACATTACGCCCTCTTTAGCATCATCAGATGCGCCCCTCGAATTTATTAGTTTGCTCTCAATTATATGAGCATTTTCAGGATTATCCTCAGCGGATAATGACCATAACATGTGTCTCGTCATTGCAACTGATACAGGAGCAGTTGAATTACAAAACATGTCTGAAATTTCAATCGCTTTGTCAATTAAATGATCATCCTCAACAACATAATTTACTAAACCTATTCTATGCGCCTCAGTAGAGTCAATAATTTTTCCTGAATAACATAATTCTAAAGCCATAGGGATGCCAACAATTTTAGGCAAAAACCAACTAGCACAACCATCTGGAACGATGCCTCGTTTTGCAAAAACAAATCCAAATCTAGATTTCTTTGAAGCGATCCTTACATCTGCTGGCAGTTGCATTGTTGCACCTATGCCAACCGCATCACCATTACATGCGGCAATTACTGGCTTGAGGGAATTATAGATTTTTAAATTAAGAATACCCCCAGCATCTCTCATAAAATCTGATTTGTATTGTGCGTTTGTGTCAAAGCTCTTATCAAAAGTTTTTTCTCCTGATGATAAATCTGCTCCAGCACAAAAAGCCCGACCAGATCCTGTTATGACAAGTGATTTTATATTGTCATTTTTGTTTATATTATCAATTGCATCAAGCATGTCATCCAACATTTGCATATTAAATGCATTTAACTTTCCGGGCCTATTTAATTCAAGTATTGATACAGAATCAATTTCTTTGAGTGAAATCGTTGAATATTCTTTTAACAAAAGATATTTTTAAAAAGGAATATCATCATCGGTTAATCCAGGTCCGCTATCGTCTTCTGGAAAAGGAGTACCTGATGAGTTATTTTGTTCAACTGTAGCCTCCGAAGAATTTCTAGAGCCTAGCATGGTTAGTTGATTTCCAAGGACCTCAGTTGTCCATCGATCTTTACCTTCTTTGTCCTGCCATTTTCGAGTTTGAATCTTTCCCTCAATATAAACACTAGATCCTTTATCTAAGTATTTTTCAGCTATCTCTGCAAGATTGCCAAAAAAGACAACTCTATGCCATTCAGTTTTATCTCTATTTTCGCCACTTTCTTTATCTTTCCAAGACTCAGTTGTTGCAATTGACAGATTTGCTACTGCTGTTTGAGTTGCTGTGTACCTCATCTCTGGTTTTTGTCCAAGATTACCTACTAAAATTACTTTATTTACTCCTCTGCTCATAATTACCTCTTATAATATGTAGAAGTTTAACCTAATTTAATTTTTTCATCACGAATTTTTATTTGATATGGACAGTATTTTTATAAAAGGCGCAAGAACACACAATTTAAAAAATGTGGATCTAGAGATACCTAGAGATAAAATTATTGTCATTACAGGTTTATCTGGATCAGGAAAGTCATCTCTTGCCTTTGATACCTTATATGCTGAAGGTCAAAGAAGATACGTTGAATCTTTATCAACATACGCAAGAAGATTCTTATCTATGATGGAAAAACCAGATGTAGATCAAATTGAAGGTCTTTCTCCAGCTATATCAATTGAACAAAAAGCAACATCACATAACCCCAGATCAACGGTTGGAACAGTTACAGAGATATATGATTATTTAAGATTGCTATTCTCCAGAATTGGAACTCCAAGATGTCCAGATCATGAAGAAGAATTAAAAGCTAAAACAGTTTCTGAGATATGTGATGAAATTCTAAAACTAAAAGTAAATTCAAAAATTATGATTATGTCTCCTGTTATAAGAGATAAAAAAGGAGAGCATTTAGGAATATATGAAGAGTTAAGAAAAAGTGGTTACGTAAGAGTAAAAGTTAATGGAATTGTATATCCTATTGAAGAGTTCCCAGATCTAGAAAAAAATAAAAAACATAATATTTCAGCTGTAATTGATAGATTGGTAATTAAGTCCGGAAATGATATTAGATCAAGGATTTCTGAGTCTGTAGAAACATCTCTATTGTTATCTGATGGTTTGGTTGAGATTGAGGACATGGAATCTAATTCATTGCATTTATTTTCTTCAAATTTTTCATGCTCACAATGTGGATATTCAATACCTGAATTAGAACCAAGAATGTTCTCTTTTAATAACCCTCATGGAGCCTGTCCTAAATGTGATGGGCTTGGGGTGATTCAATTTTTTAATGAGAAACAATTAATACAAGATGATGATGTTTCAATTGCAAATGGCGCCATTAAAGGATGGACAAGAAGAAATAGATTTTATTATTATCAACTTAGATGCCTTAGTAACCATTTTGACTTCTCCTTAACAACTAAGTGGAAAGACTATCCGCAACAAACAAAAGATATAATTCTTTGGGGTACAAAAGAAAAAATTGATTTCTCTCATAGATTTAGAAGTGGAAGTAGGATAATAAGAAAACATCGTTTTGAAGGAGTAATTCCTTCCACTGAAAGAAGGTTCAAAGAAACAGACTCAGAATATATTAGAAATGAACTTTCAAAATTAATGTCTGAAAGTACTTGTGGTGAATGTGACGGATCAAGACTTAACACCTATGCAAGAAATGTTCTTATTAACAATACACAAATTCACAATATTACATCAATGAAGATAAGTGATTCGCTAAGTTTTATCACAGAAATGAAGCTTGAAGGCTCAAAAGAAAAAATTGCTGAGAAAATATTAAAAGAAATTAAAGATAGGCTTAACTTTTTAGAAGATGTGGGTTTAAGTTATCTCACTCTTGATAGGAGTGCTGAGACACTGTCTGGCGGAGAGGCTCAAAGGATTAGATTGGCAAGTCAAATTGGTTCAGGGTTGGTTGGTGTCACCTATGTTCTGGATGAACCTTCTATTGGTCTTCATCAAAGAGATAACGCAAAATTGATTAAAACTCTAAATAATTTAAAAAATCTAGGGAATACTGTTATTGTCGTTGAGCACGATGAAGAGACAATCAGATCTGCAGATCATATTATTGATATTGGTCCTGGTGCAGGAAAACATGGCGGTGAAATATGCGCTCAAGGCAATATAGATGCTATTTTAAAAAATAAAAACTCTATTACCGCAAAATATTTATCGGGTAAAAGAAAAATTAAAATACCTAAAAAAAGAATGGAAGTAAGAGATGAAAAGATAAGCATTATTGATGCACATGAAAATAATTTAAAAAGAATATCTGCAAACATACCTGTTGGTCTTTTTACATGCATCACTGGAGTATCTGGATCAGGCAAATCGACTTTAATTAATCAAACTCTTCTGCCAATAAGTTCTTTTATTCTTAATAAGTCTAAGTTATCAAAAGAAATTAAATGTGAAAAGATTGAAGGATTAGATCATCTTGACAAAGTTATTAGCATTGACCAATCGCCTATTGGCAGAACTCCTAGATCAAACCCTGCCACATACACAGGACTTTTTTCACATATAAGAGATCTTTTGTCTCAAACTGTTGAAGCTCGATCTAGAGGTTATAAACCTGGAAGATTTAGTTTTAATGTAAAGGGTGGAAGGTGTGAAGCATGTCAGGGCGATGGGATGATAAAAGTTGAAATGCACTTTCTTGCTGATGTTTATGTAAAATGCGATGTTTGTAATGGAAAGCGATACAACGAACAAACTTTAGAAATAAAATATAAGGATAAAAATATAAGTGATATTCTTGATATGACTGTTGAAGATGCATTAGATTTCTTTGATGCACATCCACCAATCAAGAAAAAATTAATAACATTAAATGATGTAGGTCTTGGGTATATCACACTTGGTCAATCAGCTCTAACTTTATCTGGCGGAGAGGCACAAAGAATAAAATTAGCTAAAGAATTATCAAAAAGAAGCACAGGTAAAACTCTCTTTATACTAGATGAACCTACAACAGGACTTCATTTTGCTGATATAGAATTACTTTTAGGAGTTTTAGATACATTAAAAAAACAAGGCAATACTATTGTTGTCATTGAACATAATCTTGATGTAATTAAAACAGCTGATTGGATTATAGATTTAGGTCCGGAGGGAGGTTCAGATGGAGGTATGATTGTAGCTGAAGGATCTCCAGAAGATGTTTCTAAAAACCAATCTTCTTACACAGGTCATTTCTTAAAAGAAATTCTGAACTAAGCAGCTGAGTCTTCTTCCTTTAACTCAGGCTTGGTATCAACCTCTAAACCCTCAACAACCCTATCTACAAGTTCTATGTATGCCATGTCAGCTTTATCACCAGGTCTAAATCCCGCCTTTATAATTCTTGTATAACCACCATTCCTATCTTTAGCATTTACAGAAACTTCAGTAAAAAGCTTTGCTACTGCAGAATCAGACCTTAATTTACGAAAAGCATTTCTTCTGTTAGCAACCGTGTCATTTTTTCCAATAGTAATTAATGGCTCAATGAATCTCCTTAATTCTTTTGCTTTAGGGAGTGTTGTTTTAATAATATCTTTCTCTATAAGAGCTATAGCAAGATTTTTAAATAATGCCTTTCTATGAGAGGAATTTCTGTTAAGTTTTCTACCTGATTTCTTGTGTCTCATTTTTTATCCTACTGGAGGCCAGTTTTCTACATTCATGCCCAATGAAAGATTTTTAGATGCTAAAACATCTTTTATTTCATTAAGAGATTTCTTACCTAGGTTTGGAGTTTTAAGTAAGTCGAACTCAGATCTATGAATTAAATCTCCAATAAGAAATATACTCTCAGCCTTCAGACAATTTGTTGACCTAACTGTAAGTTCTAACTCCTCTATAGATCTTAATAGAATTGGATCAAAGTCGTTTTGATCTTTTTTAGCCTCTTGTTCAGCAATTGCATCTAAATCAACAAAAGCTCCTAGTTGCTGTTGAAGGATTGTTGCGGAGTGCTCAATAGCCATTTTTGGATCAAGCGTTCCATCAGTTTCCAGCTCAACTACTAGCTTATCTAAATCTGTTCTTTTTCCAGATCTTGCATTGTCAACTGTATAAGAAACTCTTCTAACAGGACTGAAAGAAGCATCAACTTTAAGAGCTCCAACTACCCTATCTTCATCTTCTCTCAAATCAGCAGGCTCATAACCCCTTCCAGTTTTAACAGTTAATGTCATTTTAAGATTAATTTTGTCAACTATTGTAGCTATGTGAAAGTCTTGATTTACAAGTTCAACATTTCCTGGAACATCAAAAGATGAAGCAAGAACATCACAAGGCCCAGTTACATCAAGCGTTACCTCTGCGGAGTCACCTTCAATTAAGTTGATGGGCATATCCTTAATGTTAAGCAATATATTAATTACATCTTCTCTGATTCCCTCAATAGTACTGTATTCGTGCGAGATTCCTTCAATTGATACATCTGTTACTGCAGCACCAGGCATAGAGGAAAGAAGTATTCTCCTTAAAGCATTACCTAAAGTGTGTCCAAAACCTCGCTCTAAAGGCTCAAGTGTAATTTTTGATAAAGTTGATGATACATCATCAACTTGTATTTCAGTTGGTACTAATAAGTCTATTACTGATGTTTGCATAATTTTCTCCGCCTTTGTTATATTATTTTGAGTAAAGCTCAACTATGAGATTTTCATTAATTTCTGTACTCAGATCCGTTCTGTCCGGAACAGATTTAAATACCCCTTTAAAATTTGTAGTATCAACTTCAAGCCAATCACATTCTTCTCTAGAATCAGCAATCTTTAAAGCCGCAGCTATTCTTAGATGTCCCTTCTTGGATTCTCTAACCTCTATTTCATCGCCAGCTTGCACCTGATATGAAGGAATATTAACTACCTTTCCGTTAACCATGAATGCTTTATGTGAAACCATTTGTCTTGCTTCTGCTCTTGTTGATCCAAAACCCATTCTATAAACAACGTTGTCCAATCTTTTTTCAAGTAAGGAAAGTAGATTCTCACCAGTGTTTCCTTTTGAGGCAGCGGCTTTCTTATAGTAATTTCTAAATTGCTTCTCTAAAACACCATACATCCTTCTAACTTTTTGTTTTTCTCTAAGCTGTAAACCATAATCTGAAAGTCTTCCTCGTCTAGCTCCATGATCACCTGGAACAGTATCCATATTACACTTAGATTCAATTGCTCTTACTCCACTTTTTAGAAGTAAGTCAGTTCCTTCTCTTCTTGAAAGTCTTAGTGATGGTCCTCTATATCTAGCCATTTAATTCTCCGTTATACTCTTCTCTTTTTAGATGGTCTACATCCGTTATGAGGAAGAGGTGTTACATCTGTAATACTTTTAATCTTAAGGCCGCACGAATTTAAAGATCTAATAGCAGACTCTCTTCCGCCACCTGGTCCTTTAACTTTTACATCTAAGTTAATCATTCCAAATTCTTTAGCAGCATTTCCAGCCTTATCAGCTGCTATTTGAGCAGCAAATGGAGTGCTTTTTCGAGAGCCCTTAAATCCAGAGCCTCCTGAAGTTGCCCAGCAAATTGTATTTCCTTGCTTGTCCGTAATAGTAACAATAGTGTTATTAAATGATGAGTGTATGTGAGCCACGCCATCTGTAACTATTTTTTTACTTTTCTTTCCTTTTGTTGCCATTATTATCCTCTCATTGGCTTCTTAGGCCCTTTTCTTGTTCTTGCATTATTCTTAGTGTTCTGACCTCTTGTTGGTAGTTTTCTTCTATGTCTTATTCCTCTATAACTTGCTAGATCCATTAAACGTTTGATATTTGTGCTTATATTTCTTCTTAGATCTCCTTCCACAGCATATTCTGATACTGCATTTCTTATGGCTTCAATTTCTTCTTCTGAAAGATCAGATATTTTTCTTGTATAGTCGATCTTTAATCCTTCACATATGTTTTGTGCTGTTTTTCTTCCAATGCCAAAAATATGAGTTAATGAAATCTCAACATGTTTATTTTCTGGTATGTTTACTCCTGCTATCCTTGCCATAATTTAACCCTGCCTTTGTTTATGTTTTGGGTCAGTTTTACAAATTACAAATAAGACCCCATTTCTTCTAACGATTTTGCAATTTCTACATATTTTTTTAACTGATGCTTTAACTTTCATATTATCTTTTATAATTTTTTAAATTAGCTTTTTTCATTAATGAGGCGTATTGAGATGACATCATATGAGATTGGACTTGCGCCATAAAATCCATCAAAACTACCACTATAATCAAAACCGAAGTTCCTCCAACTGCAATTGTTGGAGAGATTCCACCAGCATTTATCAGTGCTAATGGAAGTAAACAAATTAATGTTAAATATATTGCTCCAAAAACAGTCAATCTTGCTAAAACTGAATCAATATAATTTGCTGTTTGCTCTCCGGGCCTAATACCAGCTATGTAAGCACCTGATCTTTTAAGGTTGTCTGAAACATCTTTAGTATCAAATGTTAAAGCCAGCCAAATAAAGCAAAAACTGATTATTAACCCTGCAAAAACTATTATGTATAAAGGTTGTCCAGGCCCTAAGGCTAAAGAGAAACTTTGGAGAAAACCTGAAGAATCACTCTCACCAAACCATGTTGATATTGAAGCAGGAAATAAAAGAAATGTGCTTGCAAAAATTGCAGGTATAACTCCTGCCATATTTACTTTAAAAGGAAGGTGGCTTGTTTGAGCCTGCATAAGTTTTCTTCCTTGTTGTCTTTGTGCATAATTAACAGTAATTCTTCTTTGGCCTCTCTCGACATAGACAACTACAGCAATAATTACCATTGAAAGCAATCCAATACCTAGTAAAAGAAGAATGCTTAATTGGTCATTATATGCAAGATCGAATGCTTGTCTTATAGCACCAGGAATACCAGTTAATATACTTGTTGCTATAATAATAGAAATTCCATTACCTATACCTCTTTCAGAAACCTGTTCACCTAACCACATTAAAAACATTGTTCCGGCTACAACTGAAAATACAGCAGGTACGAAAAATGAAGGACCTGGAACATAAGCGAAACCTGAGGATGATAAGGTTGCTGCCAATGCAGATGCTTGAATGAATGCCAATATCGCAGTTCCATATCTTGTATATTGTGTAATTTTATTTCGCCCTGCTTGGCCATCTTTTTTTAGTTCTTTTAAATATGGAATAGAGTTAGAAAAAAGCTGCATAATAATCGCTGAAGAAATATATGGAACAACATTCAAAGCAAAAATGCTCATTCTTTCCAATGCGCCACCAGAAAACAAGTTAAACATTTGAAGAATTGTTCCATCAGTATCATCAAAGAATTTAGCAAGTTCAACCGGATTAATTCCGGGTATAGGAATATGAGTACCAATTCGGTATACAAGAATTGCAAAGAAGACGAAACGCAAACGCTTCCATAGATCACTCATATTTCCTTGATTACTCATTTGTTTTGATCATCCTTTTTATCTTTTTTAGATGATTTGGCTTCTTCTTTTTTAATTGCATCAACTACTTTTCCACCAGCCTTTTCAATAGATTCTTTTGCGCCTTTTGAAACTAATATACCCTCTACAGTTATTTTAGAGTCGAGCTCAGTATTGCCAAATATTTTAACTTTTTGAACAGATTTACTTATTAATTTACTTTCTTTTAAAGTCTGTAAGTTAACTACATTCATTCCACTTAAATTTTTAATATTTACTTCTTTAGAGTAATTATTAACCCTTGATGAAAAACCAAATTTAGGCAATCTCATCTGAAGTGGCATTTGACCTCCCTCAAAACCAAGTCTAATATTTCCACCTGATCTAGATTTTTGGCCCTTATGCCCTCTTCCAGAAGTCTTGCCATTGCCTGAGCCTATTCCTCGCCCAACTCGTTTTCTTCTTTTTGATGAGCCTTCATCTGATAAAGAGTTGAGGTTCATTATATTTTTTGATTCATCACTCATTTTTAATTTTCCAGTATCTCTAACATATCTGAGATTTTATTAATCATTCCTCTATTACTTGGCGTATCAACAACCTCCACAGTTTGATTAACTTTTTTAAATCCAAGTCCTTTTATACAAAGCTTGTGGTTCTGCATTCTTCCAATACCACTTTTGATAAGTTTAATTTTAATCAATTGATCTTTGCTCATGATATTTCTTCTACCTTTTTACCTCTTCTTATTGCCACAGTCTCTGGAGATTCCATTGCACTTAATGCATTTATAGTCGCTCTAACAACATTTACAGGGTTTGTAGACCCATAACATTTAGCTAAAACATTTTGAACTCCAGCAAGCTCCAGAACAGCTCTCATAGCTCCACCAGCAATGATACCTGTACCCTCAGATGCTGGTTGCATGTATACATTTGCCGAACCATGTTTGGCTTTTACTGGATACCACAGTGTTGTATTATTTAAATCTACCTCGACCATGCTTCTTCTTGCATTTTCCATGGCTTTTTGAATAGCAATAGGAACTTCTTTTGCTTTTCCTCTTCCGAAACCAACTCTGCCATTCCCATCGCCGACCACTGTTAAAGCAGTAAAACCAAATACTCTTCCACCTTTCACTACCTTAGCTACTCTATTTACTTGAACTAACTTTTCTTCAAGTGCATCTACTTGCTGATTATTCATTGCATTATTATCTTTCATATAATTAAAACTCCAATCCTGCCTCTCTAGCAGAATCTGCCAAAGCCTTTATTCGGCCATGATATTTATAACCTGATCTATCAAAAACAACTTTTTTAATGCCATTTTCTAATGCTCTTTCAGCAACCTTTTGACCAACTTTCACTACTGCTTCTAAGTTATTAGAATTAATCTTTAAATCTTTTTCAGTAGTGGATGCAGAAACAATTACCTTTGATCCAATACTATCGAAGATTTGAGCATAAAAATGTTGAGAAGACCTGTACACTGTTAATCTTGGTGATTCTTGATTTCTTATATTAGATCTAGATTTCTTTGCCCTTCTTAATCTTGATAAATTTTTAGTATTCATTACGCACCTGCCCCAGCAGCCTTTTTAGCTTCTTTTCTTTTAACTTGCTCATCAGAATATCTAACTCCCTTTCCTTTATATGGTTCAGGAGGTCTAAATGCTCTAATTTCTGCTGCGGCCTGACCTAAAATTTGCTTATTGTGACTCTTAAGAACAACCTCTGTTTGAGATGGTGTTTCAACCTCAACATCGTCAGGTAATTGATATTTAATTGGATGAGAAAAACCTAGTGTTAATTCAAGCAGTTTCCCTGAAGCTTTGGCTCTGTAACCAACGCCTATTAGCTCTAATTTCTTTTCAAAACCTTGAGTAACTCCAATTATCATATTATTTACTAGCGATCTTGTAGTCCCAGCCAAGGCGATTGATTGTTGGATTTCTTCATCATAACTAACTAAAATAATATTTTCATTTATTTCAAGAGATACAGAAGAAGGTATATCAAAATCTAATTCTCCTTTGGGGCCTTTGACTATAACAATGTTATTATCAATACTCACAGTAGCAGAGTCAGGTATGGTTATTGGATTTTTTGCTACTCTAGACATTAAAACACCTCACATAAAATTTCACCGCCAACATTCTTTGCTTTAGCGTCTTTGTCGGTCATTAAGCCTTGGTTTGTAGATATAATATATGCTCCCAATCCACCTTTAACTGAATCAAAGTCAGATGCACTTGAGTATTTTCTTAAGCTTGGCTTGCTGACTCTTTTTAATTCTTTAATGACAGGTGCTTCATCATGATACTTAAGTTCAACCTCTATCATTGGTTTATTTTCAATGGATATTTCCTTGCATGACTTAAGATAACCCTCTGAAATTAAAACACTTACTAGATCATGTTTTAATTTTGAATATGGAACCAAAACGTTGCTTTTGCCACGCATTAATCCGTTTCTAATTCTTGTTAAACAATCTGCTATTGGATCTTGAAAACTCATAATATTACCAACTTGATTTAACCAAACCAGGTATATCTCCTCTCATTGCAGCCTCTCTTAGTTTAATTCGGCTTAAGCCAAACTTTCTATATACTGCATGAGGTCTTCCTGTAACCTGACACCTTCTTACCACACGAGACGGGCTTGCGTTTCTTGGAAGTCTTTGAAACTTTACTCGCGCCTCATACCTTTCTTCACTTGATAAACTTTCATCATTAATAATCTTCTTTAGAGCAGCTCTTTTATCAGCATACTTTGCAACAGTTTTAATTCTTTTAACTTCTCTTGCTATCATTGATTTCTTTGCCATGGTATTACCTTTGTTTAAATGGAAAATTAAAAGCTTTTAAAAGAGCTTTTGCATGTTCTTGAGATGATGCTGTTGTGTTGATGCAAACATCCATACCTCTTATATTGTCAATGTTGTCATAATTAATTTCAGGAAAAATAATCTGTTCTTTAATGCCAAAATTATAATTACCCTGCTGATCAAAAGACTTGGGATTTAAGCCTCTAAAATCTCTTTCTCTAGGAATTGCAATTATAATTAACCTCTCGATGAAATCGTACATTTTGTTACCTCGGAGTGTAACTTTACAACCCAAAGGCCAACCCTCTCTAATTTTAAAACTGGCAACAGACTGTCTTGCTTTAGTAACAACTGGTTTTTGCCCAGCTATTACAGTTAAATTTTGTAGTGCTGATTCCAAATGCTTTTTATCATTGGCTGCCTCTCCAACACCCATATTAATAACAACTTTTGTTATTTTGGGAACAGCCATTATATTATCTATCCCCAGCTCTTTTTTTAGGGCGGGGCGAAATTCTTTATTATATTTTTCTTTTAAGTTAGCCATTATTTTATTTCAACTCCGTCTGACTTATATAATCTGATTTTTTTACCTTCTTTGCTTGTTGAATACGAAACCTTATCTTTAGATTTCTTTTTAGGATTCCATATTGCTAAATTTGATAATTCAATTGCTGCTTCCTGCTCAACAACTCCACCAGTAATCCCCATTTCAGGATTTGGTTTTGTGTGTTTCTTTACCATGTTTATTCCTGTTACGATGCCTTTATTCTTATGCTTTTGTATTTCTCTTAGCGTTCCCTTTTTTCCAATATCTCTTCCTGCGATTACAATCACTTCATCGCCTGATCTTAACTTTGTTGGAACTGACTGATTTTTCATCTTATATAACCTCAGGAGCAAGTGATAATATCTTCATATGTTTTCCGTCTCTTAATTCTCTTGTGACTGGTCCGAAGACTCTTGTGCCAATTGGTGCCTTCTGAGCATTAATAAGAACCGCAGCATTTTCATCAAATTTAATTAAAGAGCCATCTCTTCTTCTTACACCTTTTTTTGTTCTTACAATAAGAGCGTCAACAACTTGCCCCTTTTTAACCTTACCGGTTGGAATTGCTTCACGAATTGCAACCTTAATAACATCTCCAATATTTGCATATCTTCTTTTTGAACCGCCAAGAACCTTAATACACATAACACTCCTAGCGCCACTGTTATCAGCTATCTTCAGAAGGGATTGCATTTGAATCATTATTCTTTCTCCATATTTTCTTCAGAAGTTTGACTGGGCATATCTGATACCAAGGTCCAAGTCTTTGTCTTTGATAAAGGCCTACATTCTTTCACAGAAACAATATCTCCAATAGATGCTGAATTGTTTTCGTCATGTGCGTGCACTTTTGTTGCACGTTTTATTACTTTTCCATATAAAGGATGTTTGACTTTTCTTTCAATTTTTACAGTAACAGTTTTATCAGCTTTATTGCTAGTTACAACGCCTGTTAAAATCCTTGGGTTGGTTGTTTCCATTATTCCTTATCCTTTAATTTAACTTCATTGATAATTGTTTTTATCATTGCAATTTTTTTTCTAACCTTTCTTAATTCACTCGTCTCATTTAGTTGACCTGTTTTGTGTTTAATTCTAAGTCCGAATTGAGATTCCCTAGCAGTTATAAGCTCGGCACTTAACTGTTCTAAATTTTTCTTTCTTAAATCTACTAATTCTTTGTTCATTTATAGATCCTTCTTTATAAAATGGGTTTTTATTGGTAGTTTTGCTGATGCTAGTCTGAAGGCTTCTCTGGCGAGTTCTTCTTCTACACCAGCCATTTCAAACATTACTTTTCCTGGTTGAACTAAAGCGACCCAGTATTCAACATTACCTTTACCTTTACCCATTCTTACTTCTAATGGTTTTTTCGTAATTGGTTTGTCAGGAAAAATTCGAATCCAAATATTACCACCTCTCTTGATGTATCTAGTCATAGCCCTTCTAGCAGATTCAATTTGTCTTGCAGTAATCCTACCTCTATCAGATGCAACAAGACCAAATCTTCCGAAAGCAATAGTATTACCATTTTGAGCTAAGCCTCTATTTCGGCCCTTGTGCATTTTCCTAAATTTAGTTTGTTTTGGTTGTAACATATTAATTAATTAGCCCCATTATTCTTGTAGGGATCTTCGGTGATTTCTCCTCTAAATACCCATACTTTTACACCAATAATTCCATATGTAGTCAAAGCTTCTGCAGTTCCATAATCAATATCCGCCCTGAGTGTGTGCAATGGAACTCTTCCTTCTCTATACCATTCTGTTCTTGCAATTTCAGCACCATTTAATCTTCCAGAAACTTCAATCCTGACACCTTTAGCACTTTGTCTTAATGCACTTTGGACTGTTCTTTTCATGGCTCGTCTAAACATAACTCTTTTTTCTAGTTGTTGTGCAACACCTTCTGCAAGTATTGTTGCGTCTAAATCAGGTTTTTTTACTTCTTTGATATTTATTTGCGATGATCCCTTCACAATTTTTTCTACTGCCTTTTTTAAATTCTCAATTTCTTCGCCACGTTTGCCAATAATTATGCCCGGTCTTGCAGTATGAATATTCACAATAAAAGTATCGGCTGTTCTCTCAAGCTCTATCTTGCTGATTGAAGAATTCTTTAATTTTGTAGCTAAATGGTTTCTGACTTTAAGATCTTCAATTAAGTTCTTAGAAAAATCCTTTCCCTTTGCGTACCAATTAGCATTCTGTTTCTTAGAAATACCTAATCTAAAACCGTTTGGGTTTACCTTTTGTCCCATTACTTATCTCCCTCTACCAAAATTATCTCAATATGGCATGTTGGTTTTATAATCCTATCTGCCCTACCCCTTGCTCTTGGCTTCATTCTTTTAAGCCTCATACCTTGATTAACGATAATAGATTTAACAGATAACTTATCAATGTCTGAGTTATTGTTATTTTCAGCATTTGCAATTGCAGATTCCAGTAATTTTTTAATTACAGCTGAACCTTTTTGCTTGTTAAATGTTAAAAAGTCCATTGCTTCTTCAATTTTTTTACCTCTTATTTGGTCTGCCACCAAAGCAGCTTTTTGAGGAGATAGTCTTGTACCTTTTAGATATGCTCTAGTTTCCATAATTAAGCCTTTCTGTCCCCTGAGTGCATTTTAAAAGTTCTTGTTATAGCAAATTCACCTAATTTATGACCCACCATGTCTTCATTAATAAAAATTGGGACATGTTGTCTTCCATTATGGACAGAAATTGTTAGGCCAACCATTGATGGAATAATCATAGATCTTCTTGACCAAGTTTTGATAGGCTTTTTATCATTATTCGCATTTGCTTCATCAACTTTTTTTGATAAAGATAAATCTACGAAAGGTCCTTTTTTTAATGATCTAGGCATATTACTTTTTACCCCTTCTTCTGATAATTAAATCATCAGTCCTTTGATTTTTTCTTGTTTTATAACCTTTAGTTGGAACTCCCCATGGAGTTGATGGATGTCTTCCACCTGATGTTCTACCTTCTCCACCGCCGTGTGGATGGTCAACTGGGTTCATAGCTACACCTCTGACAGTTGGTCTTACACCTCTCCAACGCTTTGCACCAGCTTTTCCTAAAGATTTTAAATTATTTTCTTGATTAGATACTGTTCCCAAAGTAGCTCTACACTCCCAGAGAACTTTTCTAGTTTCACCAGATTGAAGCCTAAGGGTTGCGTATATACCTTCTTTAGCAACTAGCCTAGCTGAGGTTCCTGCACTTCTTGCAATTTGAGCACCTTTCATCGGTTTTAATTCAACACAATGAACATTCGTACCCAAAGGAATATCTTTAAGCTTCATAGAGTTCCCAACCTTAATCTCGCAGCTATCAGCGGATATAACCTCATCACCAACGTTTAATTTTGAAGGAGCAATAATATATCTTCTTTCTCCATCAAGGTATTTTAATAAGGCGATATGAGCTGATCTGTTTGGATCATACTCAATCCTTTCTACAGTTGCTGGTATATCAAGTTTATTTCTTTTAAAGTCAATTATTCTATAGTGTTGTTTATGGCCGCCGCCTTGATGTCTAACTGTTATTCTTCCATTGTTATTTCTTCCGCCATTTTTAGATTTAGGCTCTATAAGTGACTTATGTGGTTTACCTTTATATAAATCAGACTTAACTGAAATTAGGCCTCTTCTTCCTGGAGAGGTTGGTTTAGATTTGATTATAGCCATTAGTTCATACCCTCAAACTGTATTTCAGAATCATCACTTATTGATACAAATGCCTTCTTGTAATTTGATTTCTTATAAATTCCAAACCTATTTCTCTTTGTTTTACCTTTGACTATAGATGTGTTTACTTTTAAAACTTCTACTTTAAATAATTCTTCAACAGCTTTTTTAATTTCTTTTTTGTTGGCTGATAGATCTACTTTAAATACAACTTGTTTAAGGTTTTCGCCAAGACCAGCTGTTTGTTCAGTAATTATTGGAGACTTTATTAATGTATATAGTTTTTCGTTACCCATTTATCCAATCCTCGATTTGCTTTAATGCTCCGCTTGTAACAGCAACCTTTTGTGGCTTAAGGAGATTAATTGGGTTTATTTCTCTAACAGTTATAACATCAACATTTGGAATATTTCTAGCAGACAGATATAAATTAATATCAAGTTCTTCAGTAATAATGAGAACTTTACTCAAAGAAAATTCATTTAGGAAGCTAGCAATCTCTTTGGTCTTTGGTTTTTCAAGCACAGGTTTTTCAATAGCAACAAGTCTGTTTTGCCGAACAAGCTCAGAAAAGATAGATTTAATTGCTGCTCTATACATTTTTTTATTAATTTTCTTACTGAAGTCTCTTGGCCTTGAGGCAAAAGTTACACCACCACCTCTCCATAATGGGCTTCTAATAGTTCCTGCTCTAGCTCTACCGGTACCTTTTTGTCTGTAAGGTTTTTTACCACCGCCTCTAACCTCTGATCTGTTCTTTTGTTTTGCGCCACCTTGTCTTGATGTTGCCATGAAGCTAACAACAGCTTGGTGAATAAGAGACTCATTAAATTCTTTACTGAAAACTTCACTAGAAATGGATATATCTTTATTCTTTGTATTTGACAAAAGTTCTATTTTCATGATTTTTTTATTGAAGGTTTGATTTTTACTTGGGATCCATTAAATCCAGGAATTGCGCCTTTGATGTATAAAACATTATTCTCTAAATCCATATCAACTATTTTTAAGCTTTGGACTGTTTTTTGTTCGTTACCCATATGACCTGACATTTTTTTTCCTTTCCATACTCTTCCAGGAGTTTGACATTGTCCTATGGATCCATGAGCTCTGTGTGCAAGAGAGTTACCATGAGTTGCATCTTGCATAGCAAAATTATGTCTTTTTATAACTCCGGCGTAACCTTTACCTTTAGAAATGCCTGTAACATCAACATGCTGCCCTACTTCAAAGATATCAGCAGTAAGATGAGCTCCAAGTTCATGGACTATTTGATCATCATTTAATTTAAATTCTGCTAAAGACCCAGGATCAATATTTACTTTTTTGAAAAATTCTTTTTGGGATTTCTTGAGGTTGTTAGATTTTTTAGTTTTTGATACTACGACAGCACTGTAACCATTCTTTTCTTCAGTTTTGATGTCGGCTACAAAGTTCCCACAAACTGATACAGCAGTAACTGGAATAGATTCACCATCCTCCAGAAAAAGACGTGACATACCAGATTTTTTTCCTATTAAGCCTATGCTCAATTTTATCTCCTTTTACGGGGCTACAAACCCTCTATGGCCGCATTTGCGTTAAAATTATTGTCCTAAGCTTATTTGAACATCTACCCCGGAGGATAGATCAAGTTTCATTAAAGCATCAACCGTTTTATCAGTTGGTTTGACAATGTCCATTAATCTTTTATAAGTTACAATTTCGTATTGGTCTCTTGCATCTTTATCTTTATGCGGTGAAATCAATACAGTTGTTCTTTCTTTTTTTACAGGTAAGGGTATTGGTCCATTAATTACTGCGCCTGTTTTTTTAACAGTTTCTACAATTAATTTTGCTGAAGCATCAATTAACCTATAATCAAAGGCTTTTAGCCTAATTCTGATTGATTGATTCTCCATTTCCCTATTTTTTTCCTATATAAAATTTAATTTTTTACATTCTACAAATCGCAAAATGTGGCGTATTCTAAGCTTCTTAGAGCAATACTGTCAACTTTATTACACAGTTTTATAAATATAACTTTTTATAGAGTTTTGAGCTCTTCAGCAATATTTTTTGGAACTTCACCATATTTAGTGAATTCCATTGTGAAAGTAGCTCTTCCTTGTGTTTGTGATCTTAAGTCAGTTGCGTATCCAAACATCTCTGCAAGTGGAACTTCTGATGAAACCTCTTTACCTGAAGTAATGTCCTCCATTCCCAATATTATTCCTCGTCTCCTATTAAGATCTCCAACTACATCTCCCATATGTTCTTCTGGTGTTACAACAACGACCTTCATTACAGGCTCAAGTAGCGCCGGCTTAGCTTTGTTTGCGCCTTCTTTTAGTGCCATTGATCCTGCAATTTTAAATGCCATTTCGTTAGAGTCCACATCATGAAATGATCCATCATATAAAGTTGCTCTCAAGGCTAGAAGCGGATATCCAGCAATAACACCATTTTGCATTTGCTCTTGAATACCTTTATTTACAGCTGGAATATATTCTTTTGGTATAACTCCGCCAACAATTTTATCAACAAATTCATATTCGTCATCTAAACCAAGTGGCTCCAATTTTAACCATACGTGTCCATATTGTCCTTTACCGCCGCTTTGTCTTACAAATTTACCTTCGACTTCAACCTCTTCCTTAATAGTTTCTCTGTATGCTACTTGAGGTTTACCAATATTAGCTTCAACTGAAAACTCTCTTTTCATTCTATCTACAAGAACATCTAAGTGAAGCTCTCCCATTCCGGAAATAATAGTTTGACCTGATTCTTCATCACTAGCTACCCTGAATGAAGGATCTTCTTGAGCTAATTTTCCCAAAGCAAGTGACATTTTCTCTTGATCTTGTTTAGATTTTGGTTCTACAGCAACTGATATGACAGGTTCTGGAAAATCCATTCTTTCTAAAACAATAGGTTTATTAGAATCTGATAAAGTGTCTCCGGTTGTGATGTCTTTTAAACCTATACATGCAGCTATATCACCGGCTCTTACCTCTTTTATCTCTTCTCTATTATTCGAGTGCATTTGAACCATTCTTCCAACTCTTTCTTTCTTTGATCTGGTTGTGTTCATCACACTATCACCAACACTGAGAACTCCTGAATATACTCTTATAAATGTAAGGGTTCCAACAAAAGGATCAGTTGCTATTTTGAATGCAAGCGCTGAGAAAGGCTCATCATCAGATGAGGACCTTGAGTCAGATTGCTCCTCCTCTTCACTATTATTTGGAATCACGCCTTCAATTGCTTTTACTTCATCTGGTGCTGGTAAAAAGTCAATTACTGCATCAAGTACAGCCTGAACTCCTTTATTTTTGAATGCTGAGCCACATAAAGCAAGAATTACTTCATTAGCTAATGATCTTATTCTTAGACCCTCTTTAATTTGATCAACAGATAGCTCCCCTGATTCAAGATATGCATCCATGAGCTCTTCATTTGCCTCAGCAGCAGCTTCAAGCATTTCTTCCCTCAATTTAGAGCATTTATCCATTAAATCATCAGGAATATCCTTGGAGTCAAATGTTAGGCCTTGATCATCTTCATTCCAATATATAGCTCTCATATTAATAAGATCTACAACGCCTTTAAAATCTTCCTCTGCTCCTATGTTGTATTGAATAGGTACTATGTTTGCTTGAAGTCTATCTTTAATTTGCTCAACAACCTTTTCAAAATTAGCTCCAGCTCTATCCATTTTATTGACAAAAACAATTCTAGGAACCTCATAGCGATTTGCTTGTCGCCATACAGTTTCTGATTGTGGTTCAACACCTGAAGTTCCACAAAAAACAACAACAGCTCCATCTAATACCCTTAGTGATCGCTCAACTTCAATTGTAAAGTCAACGTGTCCTGGGGTATCAATTATGTTTATCCTATGTTGTGAAAACTGCTGTTCCATTCCACTCCAGAAACAAGTTGTTGCGGCTGAAGTTATTGTTATTCCTCTTTCTTGTTCCTGCTCCATCCAATCCATGACAGCGGCACCATCATGAACTTCACCTATTTTATGGGAAAGACCTGTATAAAATAGTACTCTTTCTGTTGTTGTTGTTTTACCAGCATCAACATGAGCACATATGCCAACATTTCTATATTTATTTAAAATAGTATCTCTAGCCATAATTATCTTTTATAAATTATTAAAATCTGAAATGAGAGAAAGCTTTATTCGCTTCTGCCATCTTATGAACATCTTCTCTTTTTCTAAAAGCGGAACCTTTTTTTTGTGAAGCGTCTTGAAGTTCGCCTGCTAGTCTTAAATCCATAGATTTTTCACTTCTTTTTCTGGCTGCCTCAACAATCCACCTCATTGCTAAAGCTTGTCTTCTAGAAGGCCTAATTTCTACTGGAACTTGGTAGTTTGCGCCACCAACTCTTCTTGATTTGACCTCAACAACAGGACTAACTTCTTCCAAAGCTTTCATAAATATATCTAATGGGTCGTCTTTAGAGACTTTAACGATTTGATCAAAGGCTCCATATACAATTTTTTCTGCAACAGACTTTTTACCATCCTTCATAAGATTATTCATAAATTTAGCTAAAATAACATCTTTGTATTTAGGATCAGGTAAAACTTTTCTTTTTTCAGGACTTCGTCTTCTTGGCATAATTATTTACCTTTTTTAGCTCCATATTTGGATCTTCTTTGTTTTCTTCCGGCTACACCAGATGTGTCTAGAGTACCTCTGACAGTATGATATCTAACACCAGGTAAATCTTTTACTCTTCCACCTCTAATTAATACTAGAGAATGTTCTTGTAGATTGTGTCCTTCACCTCCAATATATGAGGTAACTTCATAACCACTTGTCAATCTAACTCTACAAACTTTTCTTAAAGCGGAATTTGGTTTCTTAGGTGTTGTAGTATATACACGAGTGCAAACACCTCTTCTTTGAGGACATGCATTTAATGCAGGTACATCTGTCTTCTTAACCTTTGGCTTTCGTGACTTTTTGATTAATTGATTTACAGTTGCCATATTAATTTTCTATATAGGCGGCGATTTTATAGAGCTGATCGTTAATGGTCAACATTATTCTTCATCATTTTCTTGAAGCTCTTGTCTTAATGCTGCTTCTATATCGTCATCAGATAACATTTGTTCATCAAATTCGCCAATTTTTTTACTTCTTAATCTGTCGTGGAACTCCATTCCTGTTCCAGCAGGTATTAATCTACCAACAACTACATTTTCTTTTAGGCCTCTAAGCTGATCTTTCTTTCCAGTAACTGCAGCTTCAGTAAGAACTCTTGTTGTTTCTTGAAATGATGCAGCTGAAATAAACGAATCTGTTGCAAGAGATGCCTTAGTGATACCAAGTAAAACTCTTTCATATTCAGCTGGAGTTTTACTAGCAGCTTCTGCTTTATTGTTTTCATCTACAAGTTCAGCATAGCTAACTTGATCACCCTGAATGAATTTTGTATCACCGCCATCAAGAATGAGTGCTTTTCTGAGCATCTGTCTCAAGATTGTTTCGATATGTTTATCATTTATTGATACGCCTTGAAGTCTGTAAACATCTTGAATTTCATTAACAATGAAATTAGTCAGTTCAGGAATGCCCTTTAATCTTAAAATATCATGAGGACTTAGAGGTCCTTCAGAAATGATATCTCCTCTATTGACTCTTTCACCTTCAAAAACGTTTAATGTTCTATGTTTGGGTATAAGCATTTCTGTATTATCAGATTTTTTAGATGCTCCTTCGGGAGTTATAACTAGCCTTACTTTACCTTTGGTTTCCTTGCCAAAAGAAATTACTCCAGATTCCTCAGCTAAAACAGCTGCATCTTTTGGTTTTCTAGCTTCAAATAAGTCCGCAACTCTAGGTAAGCCTCCAGTAATATCCTTGGTTTTAGATGCGACTAATGGCATCCTTGCTATAACTTCACCTGCAGAAATTTTTTGACCATTTACTAAATTAACCAGTCCACCTGCTGGTAGCGGATAGACTGCTGGTTGTTTAAATTCACCAATTAAGACAGGTTTTCCTTTTGAGTCAACAATTTCAATCGTTGGGGTCATATCTCTTCCTGCTGATGTTCTATCAGCTACTTCAATTATTTCAATACTTGATAAACCAGTTAATTGGTCTAGTTGCTCTCTAACAGTAACGCCGTCTTCAATGTCAATAAACTTAACTTTACCTGAAGTTTCAGAAATAATGGGTCTTGTATATGGATCCCAAGAAGCAACTTTGACTCCATCTTCTAAATCTGCTGCATCTCCAACTTCTAATGTAGCCCCATATGGAACTTTGTACTGTTCAACAATTTTTCCATTAACGTCAGAAATAGAACACATGGCATTTCTTGATACTACAACTTCTAATTTATCTTTGTTAGTTACAGTTTTCATATCTTCAGAAAAAGACACAATTCCAGCACTCTTATTAAAAATAGCATTATCTTCAGATGAACTAGAAGCGGCACCGCCTATGTGAAATGTTCTCATTGTAAGCTGGGTACCTGGCTCACCAATAGATTGAGCTGCCACAACACCAACTGCTTCTCCTCTATGAACTAGATGGCCCCTGGCCAGATCTCTTCCGTAACACATAGAACATACTCCAACAGGAGCATTACAAGTCATTGGTGATCTAATCTTAAGACTTGATAAATTAAGCTCATCTATAACATCCAAAGCATCCTCGTCTAACATTGTATTCACTGGGAAAAGCTCTTTGCCATCGGCATCGAATATTGGTTCGGCAATAACTCTTCCAAGTATTCTGTCTGTCAAAGCCTGAATAATCTCTCCGCCATCGATTATAGAAGTAACCACTATTGACTCTTCGGTACCACAGTCTTCAATATTGATAACAGAATCCATTGATACATCGCACAATCTTCTCGTTAAATATCCAGAATTTGCTGTTTTCAAAGCAGTATCAGCCAAACCCTTTCTAGCA
>CESO01131388.1_pt1 | contig 29980 bp, 28 predicted proteins | sample 356341 | NCBI WGS metagenome assembly CESO01 (sample SAMEA2621812, study PRJEB7988) | marine metagenome | biome: marine biome (ENVO:00000447); feature: deep chlorophyll maximum layer (ENVO:xxxxxxxx); material: "saline water (ENVO:00002010), including plankton (ENVO:xxxxxxxx)" | depth 35 m | reverse complement strand
ATCATCGGTTTCGCCCTCGAGGAAATCGGCAATCTACGTTCCAATGGCGAGTCGAAGCGCATTCGAAAAGGCGTCGACGCCATCGTGGCCAATCCTCTGGATACGATGGACTCGGACATGGTCGATGCCCTCCTTCTGATGGCACATGGACGTGAAGCCGCCCCTGATCGACCCCTGACCAAGACCGATTTCGCTGGATGGCTGCTGGATCAGTTGCCGATGATCCAGACGCTCAAGCAGACTCAATGAACACCGATGATCCATCGACCCAACCCATGATCCAGCCAATTCGGCATCCATCGCCATCACGAGAAACCCATGACCATCACTCCAAGTGAAACCGAATCCACTCCCCGCAACCGGAACACCGCGAAGGTCTTCTGCGTCCTCTCGAGCCTGGTTATCCTGGCACTCCTGATTCTGGGACTCGGTGGCTCCCATCATGGTCCGGCATCGGATCATGGTGAACAGAATGTCGCTGAGACGGTCATCGAGGAGACGGCCCTCGGCGATCTGCCCAAGCCGGGCGAGCTGTACAAGCAGACCGCCAGCATCGAGTCGGAAACCACGGAGATCAATGCCAAGTCGATTCATCTGCCAAGCATGTGGGGCCTTGGCATCATTCCATTCGTGCTTCTTCTGGGATGCATCGCGATCCTGCCGCTGATTCCCATGACCGAACACTGGTGGCACAGCAACCTCAGCCGATACCTGATGGCCATGGCACTGGCACTGGCCACACTGGCGTTCTACTGGATCGCCGTCGGCTACGACTCGATCGGACACGTTCTCAATCATGCCCTGCTCGAGGAGTACGTACCGTTCATCATCCTGCTCTTCAGTCTCTATGTGATCAGTGGAGGCATCCACCTCAGCGGCGATGTACCCGCCTCGCCAAAGGTCAACACGAGCTTCCTGGCCATCGGATTCCTCATCGCCTCCTTCATTGGAACCACGGGGGCCAGCATGCTGCTGATCCGTCCTCTTCTCAAGACCAATCGTGAACGCAAGTTCAAGGTGCACACCGTCGTGATGTTCATCTTCCTGGTGAGCAACATCGGCGGAACGCTTCTTCCGATCGGCGACCCGCCGCTGTTCCTCGGCTATCTACAGGGCGTACCGTTCTTCTGGACTCTCAATCTCTGGATGGAGTGGGTCGTGGCAGGTGTCATCCTGCTCTTCATCTACTACATCTGGGACACCATCCAGTTCAAACGAGAAGCCGAGGTGGTCAAGATCTTCTCGAAGGCGAATGTCCAGCCACTGAGAATCCATGGGGGGATCAACTTCCTCTGGCTGCTGGGAGTCATCGCCTGCGTGGCATTCATCAATCCTTCCAATCCGCTTCCATTCTTCGAATGGGCTCCCTTTGAATTCATGCGGGAACTGTGCATGGTGCTGCTTGTGGGCATCTCCCTGGTGTTCACATCAAGGCGAATCCGTGAAGCCAACCAGTTCGATTACCACGCCATCATCGAGGTGGCCGCCATCTTCATAGGCATCTTCATAACGATGCAGGTACCCCTTGAAGTGCTCAAGGCCAGCGGAGCCCAGATCACCACCATCATCAACGAACCATGGCACTACTTCTGGATCACCGGTGGACTCTCCAGTGTGCTGGACAACGCACCGACCTATCTGGTCTTCTTCAAGCTGTCCGAGACGGGAACCAATCCAGCCGGCACCATGATGCTCATGCTCCTCGGTGGAGCCTCCGTACCGGTGAATCTCCTCGTGGCCATCAGCCTGGGCGCCGTATTCATGGGCGCGATGACCTACATAGGCAATGGCCCCAACTTCATGGTCAAGGCGATCGCGGAACAATCCGGGGTCGAGATGCCCTCCTTCTTCGGATTCGTCTTCCGCTACAGCATCCCGGTCCTGGTACCCGTGTTCGTGCTGATCACGGTCATCTTCCTCCTCTAGCCGCCCTCCACGGTCTATCATGTGCCGATGCAGCTGAACATAAATGGTGACATTCGGGAGATGGAAGCGGGCACCATCGGACAGGTCCTCGTCAAGCTTGGTCTGGAGAAGACGGCCTGCGCAGTGGAATTGAATCGAACACTCATACCGGCCAGAGAACGAACAGACCATCGATTGAAGGATGGGGACATCCTCGAAATCGTCACACTTGTCGGCGGTGGATGAGAAGGAGCACGGCATGAACAGCGCCGTTGACACATTCGAAGCGAGTACTTTGAAGATCGGACCATGCACGCTGGACAGTCGACTGATCGCGGGAACCGGCAAGTACCCCGATCATGAGACCATGCAGTCCGCATTGGCCGCATCCAACTGCAGCGCCGTCACGGTCGCCGTCAGAAGAGAGCGGCTCGTGGACGAACAGGGCCGGTCGCTGCTCGACTTCCTTGACCTCGATCGATACACCATCCTGCCCAACACGGCCGGCTGCTTCAGTGCCGAGGATGCCATCCGCGTCTCACGACTCGGAAGAGATCTTCTCGAACAGGTGGACAACCCGGGACAACACTGGGTCAAACTGGAGGTACTCGGAGACAAGAAGACGCTCCTGCCCGATCCTGTCGGGACCCTGGAAGCCTGTCGCGAACTGGTCGCCGATGGATTCTGCGTGCTCTGCTACACCAGTGATGATCCGATCATGGCGACCAGACTCCGCGATGCCGGAGCGGCCTGCGTCATGCCCGCGGGCAGTCCGATCGGCTCTGGTCGGGGCATTGCCAATCCATCAGCCATCCACATCATTCGACAACTCCTCAAGGATCCCGATCACGGCGGTGATCCTGCGTATCCCCTGATCGTGGACGCGGGGGTCGGCACCCCCAGCGACATCACGCTGGCGATGGAACTGGGCGCCGATGGTGTGCTGCTCAACACCGGTATCGCCCATGCCGAGGATCCTGTTCGCATGGCCCACGCCATGCGAATGGCCTGCCTGGCCGGCTACCACGGATATAGAAGCGGACGAATCCCACGTCGCCTCTATGCGTCGGCCTCGAGCCCATGGGAAGGCACGATCTCGATCATCCCCGGAGAGTGACTCGGGTCGAAACGGCTATTCCTCGACTCGCTTGCCCAGGTGCACGGACACTTCATCGACCTTCCGCTGCACCGTGGCCGCGTCGGGGCCCTCCAGATTCAGACGAAGGAACGGCTCGGTATTGCTGGGGCGAACATTGCACCACCAGGATCCCAGATCAACAGTCACGCCATCGAGATCATCCGTCTTCGCATCCGGATAGGCCGCCACCAGGGCCGCCATGGCGCCCTGCTTGTCCTCGTTCTTGAAATTGATCTCACCCGACTGGACGTACCGCCGAGCCGGCTTGATCGCCTCGCTCATGCTGCCCTCGAAATCAAGCAGGCTTGAAACCACTGCCGCAAAGGCCATGGCGCCGGAATCGGCGAAGAAGTTGTCGCGAAAGTAGAAGTGTCCGGAAAGCTCACCGCCAAAGACCGCATTGGTATCTCGAGCCTTGCCCTTCATGAAGACATGCCCCACCCTTGAACGATGCGGGACGCCCCCGTGCTCCGTGATGATCTCCGAGACGGAGTGGCTTGAACGCAGATCGAAGACGATGCTGGCACCGGGATCGTCTTTGATGAAACCCTCAGCCAGCCAGGCCGTGAGCAGATCGCACCCGACCGGAGTGCCCAGTTCATCGACCACCATGCAGCGATCCGCATCCCCGTCGAAGCAGATGCCCACCTGGGCCTTCTCGCTGACGACCCCGTCTCGAACCTGTCGCAGGTTCGCCTCGACGAGTGGATTGGGCTCATGGACGAACATGCCCTTGTCGTTCTCGTAGTTGATCTCGGTCATGTCGAGACCGGGAACATCCCCGAACACCTTGGGCATGAACGTTCCCGCCATTCCATTGGAGGCGTCGATCACGACCTTCATGGTCCGTTTGCCACTGAGAAGATCGGGATGGAGGAACCTGTGGACATGGGCCTTGTACTGCTCCCATAGATCCATGCTCGATTCACCACCGACCGGTTCACCGGAACCGTCATCCTCCTCGGCATAGGTCTGGATCAGTTCGAGACCCGTTCCCATGCCGATGGGTTTGGCTTCCATGCGGCTGAACTTGAAGCCGTTGTACTGGATCGGATTGTGCGATGCGGTGGTCTGTATGCCACCGATGGCGTCGATGTGATTCACGGCGAAGTAGATGAATGGCGTGTCGACGAGTCCGACATCGACCACATCCGCTCCCGCGGCCCGAAGTCCGGCCTTCAAGGCCGCAACCAGCTCGGGCGAGTGTGGACGCATGTCACGACCGACGACGACACGGCGTGCCGCCTCACCGGTCCGTCCGGCATCGGCAGCCTCCTTCAGGAGAAGTCTCCCGGCACCGAACCCTATTCTGCGGGCGATCGATTCATTCAACGGGTCCGGAACAGTCGCCCGGACGTCGTACGCCTTGAAAACCTTTTTGAGCATGCGCACAAGTCTAACGAGTCGTGACGAATCTCATGCGAGATCGGAGGCGTCGGAGGCGTCTCCGGAGGCCAGATCACTGATGGACACACCCTCGGGTAGCGCCGAGAGAAATCGTCGTCCATAGGGCTTTCGAAGTACCCGCGAATCGAGGATGGCGACGATTCCCTCATCATGACTGGAGCGTATGAGACGCCCGACACCCTGCCTGAAACGAATCAGGGCTCGTGGCAGGGCATCATCCATGAATGGATGGCCACCAGCGGCCTTCACCCGCTCCGAACGGGCCTCGACCAGAGGTCGATCCGGGACATCGAAGGGAATTCTGGTGATGATCACGCTTCTGAGCGCATCGCCTCTGACATCGACACCGTGCCAGAAACTCGAGGTCCCGATGAGCACGCCGTCACCTGCGGCCCTGAACTCCTCGAGCAGTTTCGAAGGGGAACCATCTCGTCCCTGAACCAGAACGGGGCCGCCGACTCCAGCCAGCTGTTCGCCGATTCGATCCATGAGCTGCTCGATGATCTTGAAACTCGTGCAGAGGATGAACGCACCACCCCCGGTCGATCTGACCAGCTCGAGAACTCTGTCCGAGAGTCGCGACAGGTAGGACGGTTCCGAGGGCTCGGGCATCGTGCTGTCGACGAACACCCTCATCTGATCCGAGAAATGGAAGGGACTGCCCAACTGGATCGTCTCCGCATCCGGACAACCCATTCGCCTCGATGCATGATCGAACCCACCCACGGTACCGGTGGCCAGCGTCGCCGATGTCATGATCACCGAATGTTCCGCGGAATGCAGACATCGCTCGAGAACGGGTCCCACCTCGACGACCATGCAGTGAAGGCTCGGCTGAGGGGTTCGCCGACTTCCGTCGCGACGAGGCTGAAAACCCTCCAGCCAGTAGACGCATCCCTCGATCGACTGGTCGATCAACGCACCGGCTGCCCGGGCATAGTCGTCTGCACGCTGTGCATACGCATTGAGTTCGGCTCGCTGAGCGTCCTCCTCCAGCGCGCCCTTGAGCAGGTTGAGCGATCCCGAAAGCCGCTCGAATGCCAGCGTGAAGGCATTGTCGATGATGCCCGGGCCTGGAATACGACCGCTGCCACCATTCTGCTCCTGCCAGGCAAGAAGATCGGAAAAGAACGACTCCGATACCTGAAGCGCCAGCTCCACGGCGGCCTTCGTCTCCATCACTCCGGATCCCTGAGCATCGATGGTCTCGAGAAACCCCTTGTTTCTGGCAGGCTGCCAGAGTTCACCCAAGAGCTGCTTGACCTGGGCCTCGGACAGTCGAAGACCGAAATGTTCAGCGGCGACATCCTCGATTGCATGTGCCTCGTCGAGAATCACATGGTCATATCCGGGCAGGACACCCCCACCTCTGAGCCTGAGCGCAAGATCCGAGAAGAACATCGCATGATTGCAGACAAGCAGATTCCCCTCGTCGAGAGAACGTCTGGCAGTCTGGTAGAAACAGCTTTCAAAGGTCGGACATCGCCTGCCCAGACAATTCCCGGAATCGCTCTGGGCGTACTCCCACATCCTCGGATCAGGCAGCGTCGGCATGGAACGGCGGGTGCCGTCACGAGTGCTCGCGACCCAGTCCTGAAGCATCGTCAGTGAACGCCCGGAATTCGCGTCGCGGATCAATCGATCGGACTGGCTGGCCGCCAGCTTGAGTCGACGCCGACTGACGTAGTTGTTGCGGCCCTTGACCAGAACCGGCTTGAGGGAACCGCCCGCCAGTCCGGAGAGCACGGGGATGTCCTTCTCGAAGAGCTGTTCCTGCAGATTGATCGTGTGGGTCGCCACGACGACTCGTTCGCCGTGGTTGACGATCCGCTCAAGGGCAGGAAGCAGATAGGCGAAGGACTTGCCGACACCGGTCCCCGCTTCCACGAGAAGTCGATCACGTCGGGACATGGCCCTCGAGATGGCGGCCGCCATCTTCGCCTGCTGAGGCCGCTCTTCGAAATCCTCCACACGACCGGACAGAACACCGCCCGCGTTGAGCATGTCGACGGGACTACCGAACACGATGGTCTGCCGCCTCTTCACCCAGCGGTCTTCGCTTGGGCTCACCGGATCGTCGCGGATAGATTCGAGGCGTACTGGCGGTCTTGCGAATCAGGACCAGCGTGCCCGTGCTGCCCTTGTGGAGATCGACCACCTCGCTGCGCAGGGTCAGCAGAGCACCCGCCGAGGCCTCGACCTCGGCCGCGGCACGTTCACCCTTGATCGCGGCGACGATCCCATCGACTCTGGCGAATGGAACCGTCAGTTCCAGAAGAACAGGCAACGGGCCGACCGCCCGGGCTATCACGACGTCGAAGGCTCCACGATGAGCGCTGCCGTGAGCGGCCGCCTCCTCCGCTCGCTGAGCGACCACTCGGACATTGCCCAATGAAAGACGGTCCACCACCGACTGGAGGAAGGTCGCCTTCTTGCCGGTGGCCTCGAGCAGAACGAATCGGGATTCGGGCTTGACGATGGCCAACGGTATGCCTGGAAGTCCACCACCACTGCCGACATCGATGATCGTCGAGGATTTGACGGAGGCGAGCGTGGGAAACAGGGAAAGACTGTCCTGCACATGGCGTGTCCACACGTCATGAGGCTCTCGAATCGCCGTCAGGTTCATCTGCTGATTGGCCTCGTACAGCATGGAGAGATAGCCACAGAGCTTGTCCAGGTCCCCAGTGTCGAAGGCAAGTCCCATTTCCTGGGCCGCTTCGAGGAAAGAAGCCGGGATGTCGTCTTGTTTGAATTCAGTCATGCGGAGGATTCCATATCGTCATCGAACTCGAAGGATTGACGCCAAAGCAGAGGCGGACGTCTCAACGCCACACTGAAGATGATCCCGATCATGATCCAGGCAACCACCAGGCTCGACCCACCATAGCTGACAAACGGAAGCGTCATCCCGGTGATGGGCATCAGGCCGATTGTCATTCCGGTATTGATGACCATCTGCGCAAGCAGACCGACGGAAAGTCCGACGGCGACCAGCCGACCGAACGGGTCACAGGATATCGCCGCCGTGGCGAGGCCTCCGAGCAGAATCAGAAGAAAGAGCCCCCAGATGAAGAGACCACCCAAGCCGCCCCATCTGGTGCAGATGACGGCGAAGATCATGTCGTTGTGTTCCTCTGGGAGATGATTCCATCTCAGAAGCGACGATGCCGTCTGCGCATCGGAGCCGCCTATGCCTCCGGCTCCGACGAGCAGCATGGACCTGGCACCCTGGTAGCCGATGTCGTTCTCGAATCGATCGTCACCACGCAACTGCGCCCACATGGCCTGGATCCGGTCCTTCTGATGCGGCCTCAGAAACGGCGTCATGGCCGCCCCACCCAGAACACCCAGAAGAACGATGACCATCAGGTGCTTGCTTCGAGCCCCTGCGGCGAACAACATCGCGAAGCACATCGGCAGAAACAGAAGGGATGTGCCCAGATCCGGCTGGAGCAGTATCAGACCCATCGGGACCAGCGCCATCAACAAGGGCCGAAGCAGTCCGGTGAAGTGGCGATGATGACGCCTGAAACGCAGCCACGATGCGATGAGAAGAACCACCGCGATCTTGGCGAGTTCCGATGGCTGCATGTCGATGAATCCGAGATTGATCCAACGCCGAGCACCGTTTCGAGGACGAACGATCTGCTCCGGCACTCCAGGTACAAGCAGAATCACCAGCAGTCCCAGGATCAGAATCATCAAAGGGAGACTGATCTTCTGAAGCCAACGCACGTGGGGCAATGCCAGCACACCAGCGGCGATCAGACCGACCACAAGCAGGAAGGCCTGCTTTGGAACAAGTTCAGGACGAGTCGTACCGATCGCTGCCAATCCAATAAGGCTCAACATCAAGGCCGCCCCGACACACAACCAGGCGGGGTTGACCCATCTGAGTCCCCGACGACGACGACGCGATTCGCCTCGATGAACAGCGGCTGAATAGTTCCGGACAGCCTGGGTCATTCGGCGATCTCCAGATAACCCTCTGACTGGAGGGCATGGATGATCTGATTGGCGACCGGCCCGGCCACTCGTCCACCCGAACCTCCGTATTCGATGAGAACGGCAATCGCGAAGCGCGGTTGACCGGTCTCCTCGTTGCCCACCAGACCAACGAACCAGGCGTGTTCCAGCCCGACGGTCCGCTCTCCGGTCGCCAGAATGCCGTCATCATCGACATCACGTGACCATGGTGGCGCCTGCGCGGTACCGGTCTTTCCCATCACGACGACACCGGACGCGTTGAAGATCGGTTCGTAATCACCGGGTCCGTACTTGATCCGACTTCCGCTACCCCAGGATTCGGTCACTCCTTCACGCATGCCATCGAGAATCGTGTTCACGATGACAGATGGGATCTCGCGATCGGGGAACTCCTCCCGATCGAGGCTGCCACGATGACCGCGAACGAGTGTCGGCGGTATGCGCCGGCCACCACGAGCAAGTGTCGCGTAGGCGTCCGCCGCATGCAGAGGTGTCCAGGTGAGCCGCCCCTGACCGATGCTCATCATGACCGACTCGAAGGATGCCTCGCCGTTGTTCCGGAGCGTCTCCTGGAAGATCTCGTCGAGCACACTTCCACCGGCCGCTTCATCCGTGGTCTGGGATGAACCGTCCAGTCCGCTGCTGATGGGCCGCCCGATGCCGAACCAGCTCAGCCAGTAGGCCATCCTTTCAAGACCGAGTCTCGATCCGAGTTCGTAGAAGTAGCAGTTGCATGAGCGGGCCAACGCCTCACGAGCCTGAAGCGGGCCATGTGTCGCCATTCCAAATCGGGGTCGATAGATCCAGCATCTCGCGACGTCGTCACGTCCCGGGAAATGATGTCCTTTGCATTCGATCGTCGTGTTCTCGTCGACGACCGACTCCATCATCGCCGCCGCCAGCACCAGGGGCTTGATGATGGATCCCGGTGGATAGGTCGCTTCCGTGGCTCGATTGACCCACGGCGTACGTTCCTCGATCTCCAGCGGGCTCATGCGATTCGAATCCGATGGACCCGGCACGGATGCCATCGCCATGATCTCGCCGGTCGGAATATCCAGAACAACGGCAGCGGCAGCCAATGCGGTGCCGCCGGGGAGCTTGTCGTTGCCATGCCAATCCTGCACCACGGTCAATCCGGTTCTGGCATCGAGGATCGACTCGACCCTCGACTGGAGCAGGCCGTCGATGCTCAGCAGGACATCGTTTCCGGGGAGCGGCAGCTGTCGATCGACCTGACCGTCCTGGCGTGACGTGAGCACCACACCCCGCTCCCCACGGAGCTCATCCTCCCAACCTCGCTCGATGCCCCGGGATCCGATTCGATCCGATGTTCGATAGCCGCCAAGATCCAGTTCACCATCGCGACCCCGAAAAGGGCGCCGCTGCATGTCCTCCGCCCACACGTCGTAGCGGATGCCTCCCAGAAGCTGATCACCGACCGATTCCATCCGGAGCATCTCGGGATCCGAGGATCGAATGGATCTGGGTAGGCGACTTCTATCGACGGGAACGTCCAATGTTCCGATGGGATAGCTTCGATGACGCGCGTACCGCACATCGACCAGCTCGGGCCACTGCTCCGCGAACTTCTGCAAGGCGATCGCCTGATCATCCCTGAGATGAGGAACGACCACATGCTTGCCGGTCTGTTCGGCGATCGGCATGGCCTTGAAGTCGTCACCCTGACCGTAACGGGCCTCATGACGTTGTCGCTGACGTTCCCAGATGACAGCAGCCATGTGCTGCACTCGAGCACGTTCCGAATCCAGCACACTCTCCACGTCGTCACTTGAATCGCTTCTGCCCTCGGCAACCAGGGACCAGAGCTGCTCGAGAACCAACGTCCACTCGGGCAGAGCCGCGGCGATCAAGGATTCCCTCGCCTCGGGGGAACGTTCGTTCCAGTCGATGGCACCCACCTCACGACGGGCCTGGCTCATGGCCTTTCGTTCAGCCCAGTTGCCGGTGATGGCATCCCATGAAACAGCGACTTCGTAGCCTGGCTCGTCCTGGGCGAGCGGACGTCCGTGCCGATCGATGATGCTTCCTCGCCACGTGGGGATCCATTCACGAGTCTGCAGCCTGGACTGGGCTTCGTCTCGATGTGAAGGACCCTCGATGACAGTCAGCCTGACCAGCTGGATCGACATGATCACACAGGCAGCCAAGCCGCACGCCAGAAGAAAGACCAGGCGTCGCTGAAACATGATCGGTGCACGTCGACGGGTGGTAGTCATGCCGTCTTGAGCCCTCGGGGGCCCTTGACTCCTTTCATGGGCGACCGATGCAGTCTACGAGCAGCGGGTGGAACATGCGACGAGCAATCGTCTATGAAAACCATCAAAGCACGGAATCGATCGATGGCCAACCCGACCAGGAGCACTGCTGATCCCGATGGATCATCAGTCTCTGGAGATAGTCATCCCGCGCCACCTCGACCGCTCCCATTCTGGCCATGTGGTCCGAGATGAACTGGACATCAAGAACAGAGGCCCCGATGGCTCTCAAGTGAGCGACCAGCCAGACGAGGCAGACCTTCGAGGCATCCGTACCACCATGGGCGGGATCTGAAAACATGGATTCACCCATGAACACGCCTCCCAGATGCACCCCGTAGAGCCCTCCGACCAGCACTCCTTCCCGCCGGGCCTCCACGCTGTGAGCCAGCCCCTGTTCGTGCAGCTGGCCGTAGGCCTGAATGAGTCGTTCATCGATCCAGGTGTCCTCTCGTCCGGGTCCCGGATCCGCACAGGATCTCATGACCTGCTCGAACGCGGTGTTGGTTGTGATTTCAAATCGTCCAGAACGGACTCGTCGAGCCAGACTGTCCTGGATCCGAAGACCATCAAGAGGCAGGATGCATCTGGGATCCGGATTGAACCACTCGAGCTCACCCGTATCGGGATGTGCCATGGGGAAGTACCCTTCCGCATACGCTGCCACCAGAATGTCGGGTTCGAGATCAGCCACCCCGGTACGATACGGTCTACTCCAACGCCGGGCCGGCGGGACATTCCATCATGCCCATGCCAATCACAGTCATCGTCACCACCTACAACCGCCCCGATGCGTTGGCGGCCACGTTGCGAGGACTGGCTGATCAGACCTACAGACCGTTCGAGGTCATCATCGCCGACGATGGGTCGACTGGAGAAACAGCTGATTTCATCAGGGAGATCGCCGACTCCTTTCCCGTACCGATCAACCATGTCTGGCATCCTGACCGTGGGTTCAGAGCCGCCGCCATCACGAACAGAGCCATCGCCGCCTCGACAGGCGACTACGTGATCCTCATGGATGGCGACTGCATTCCACGCTCGCGTTTTCTCGAATGGCACTGCCGGCTGGCGGAACCGGGATGGATGGTCGGGGGAAACCGAATCCTTCTGGGTGAAGCGTTCACGAATCACATCCTCAAGAACTCGATACCTGTCCACGCGTGGCCTCGAGCCAGATGGATCAAGCCTCGACTGCGCGGGCAGACCAATCGATTGCTCCCACTCATGTTCTCGTTGCCCGGTGACAAATGGCGACGCCGCCGCCCACGGGACTGGAAGTCACTGAGGACCTTCAGCATGGCCGTCTTCAGAAACGATCTCCTGAAGGTCAACGGTCTGGATGAAGCCTTCGTTGGATGGGGCTCACAGGATTCGGACCTGATCATCAGGCTGATGCATTCGGGCGTTCGCATCAAGAGTGGGCGGCATTCCTCCCCTGTTCTGCATCTCTGGCATCCTGAACAGCCTCGGGATGAGGCCAAAAAGAACCGTGAAGAGCTTGAAAAGGTACTCAGGGGCCATCGAATAACGGCTCGAAAGGGTATTTCAGATCAATCGTGATCGTCTTGCCCAAGGGCTCCTGACAAACTACAATCTTGGCTTCCTCCAATAGAGAGGGCCGTTGGTGAGGCTTGCTCAAGCAAGCGGCGCCACATGGGGCACCAGGTCGCGGCTGACAGGTGCTCCCGCCTCTGGAGAGAAACAGCCGCGGCCGCACAGGATGCTCAACCATCCGGTGTCGAGACCGCGAGTTCGAATTGACCGGCAGCCACCGAGGCCTCGCCGGAAACGAGTTCCGTGGTCCGATGAGGCAGCTCAAGGACCGACATTTAAGCGTGATCTATTCACATCATGCCTGATTTGGCCCGTGGTGTAATCGGTAACACACCTGTTTTTGGTACAGGCATTCCAAGTTCAAGTCTTGGCGGGCCAGTTTTTCCTTACTGGGGGCGATCCCCCCTCTCATCGATACGCGACATGACCAACCAGCAGACAACCAGACCAGCAGCCATCATCCTTGCCGCCGGCAAGGGAACGAGAATGGGAAGCGACCTGCCCAAGGTCCTTCATCCAGTCTGCGGAAGACCAATGCTTCATTGGGTCATCGATGCCGTCCGGGCTGCCGGTGCCGGACCGATCCTCGTGGTCGTCGGACATGGCGCCGATCTGGTGAAGGCTTCCTTCGAATCCGATCATGACGACATCGAGTTCGTACTCCAGGAATCCCAGCTTGGTACCGGACATGCGGTACTTGTCTGCAGGGAGCAACTGGGTGAATTCGAAGGCGATGCCTTCATCCTGGCCGGAGACGGCCCGCTCATCAGGGCCCAGACCCTGAAGACCCTTCTCGACCATCACGCCAGAACCGATGCCCTGGCGACTCTGGCGACCTCGATACTGGACGATCCGACTGGCTATGGCCGTATCGTCCGCAATGATCATGATCGATTCGAGGCCATCGTCGAGGATCGCAATGCCACTGATCAACAACGGGCCATTCGCGAGGTCTATCCGAGCTATGCCTGTTTCGATGTTCCCGAGCTGATCAAGCGTCTCGAGGCACTCGAGCCGGATTCCATCTCGGGCGAGTACTACCTCACCACCGTCCCCGGCGAGCTCCAGCAAGATACCAATCGCGTTGAAATCGTCACGGCCGTCCCCGCGGAGGATGTCCTCTCGATCAACACACCGGATCAACTGGCGGCCGTGGATACCGTTCTTGAGAGTCGACTCAATCATTCCGCGGAGGCTGCTTCATGAACCGCATCGACCATGATCATCTCAAGATTTTCGCCGCTCGTTCGGGTGGGTCATTGGCAGGCCTGATGGCGGACTATCTCTCGCTGCCGCTTGGACAGGCTGAAACCGAATTGTTTCCCGACGGCGAATTGATCGTGCGTGTTGAAGAGGATGTCCGTGGACGCGACTGCTTCGTCGTGCAGTCCACCTGCGACCCCGTCAACGCCAACGTCATGGAACTGCTGATCTATATCGACTGCCTCCGTCGCGCCTCGGCCCAGCGAATCACGGCCGTCATTCCATATTTCGGCTACGGACGGCAGGATCGCAAGGATGCCGGCCGTACACCGATCACCGCCAAGCTGGTCGCCAATCTGATCACGGCAGCAGGCGCGGACCGGGTGCTCTGCATGGATCTCCATGCAGCCCAGATCCAGGGCTTCTTCGATATCCCCGTCGATCACATGTCGGCGATGACCGTATTCTGCGACTACTTCACGAGCATTCGGGATGAACTGGGTGATCTGGTCATCGTGTCTCCCGACGTCGGAAACGTGAAGGTCGCCAATGCCTATGCCAGCTTCCTCGATGCCGATCTGGCCATCATCGACAAGCGACGCGAATCAGGCATGAAGGTGGCATCCCGAAACCTGATCGGCAGTGTCAAGAATCAGACGGTACTCATGGTCGACGACATGATCTCGACCGCCGGCACCATCTGCGAAGCGGCGAATCTGATCATGGAGGAAGGTGCCAACCAGATCATCGCTGCGGCCACTCATCCCGTTCTGGTCGGAATGGCCATGGAGCGGCTCAAGGAATCCGCATTCACCAAGATTGTTGTTACCGACACCATCGACGATGGTGGTCGTCTGGAGCCGCTCTACGATCGGCTCGTCAAGCTTTCAGTCGCGCCGCTCATGGGCGAGGCTCTTCATCGAATTCATCACGACATGTCCATTTCAGCGTTGTTCCAACGTTCGACAGGGACCAAGCGATAGATCCAACACACCACGCCATCACCTGGCGTGAGGGAGTACATAATGGCAACCGAAGCACACAACATCACAGTAGAGACACGCGAGAAGACGGGCACAAGATATGCCCAGCGCCTTCGTCGCGACGGACGTCTACCAGCGGTCATCTATGGCAAGGGTGCCGCCCCTGTCCATGTCAGCATCGAGGAGAAGAGCGTCCTCAACGCTCTGCACGAAGGTGCCCACGTCCTCTCGATCTCGGTCGACGGCAAGACGGACGACAAGTGCCTGGTCAAGGACCTGCAGTTCGGCTGGCTTGGTGACAATCTGATCCACCTGGACCTCACACGAGTCGACATGAACGAGATCGTGACGGTCAATGTCCCGGTGACTCTCATCGGAACCGCCAAGATCGCATCGGCCGCCGGCGCGGTCATGGAAGTGGTCCGACGCGAGATCGAGGTCAGCTGCAAGGTTTCGGATATCCCATCCGAGTTCAGCTACGACATCACCGACATGCAGGAAGCCGTGACCATCGGGGATCTGCCCATTCCAGCGAATGTGAAACCCGTTCTCGAACTCGAGAAGCACATCTGTCACGTCACGCTGGTCCATCAGGAGGAAGCCGAAGGCGAGGAAACCGAAGTCGCAGGCGATTCCGCCCAGCCGGAAGTCATCACGAAGGCCAAGGAAGAGGAGAGCGACGACGACAGCTGATCGTCGCGGAATCACCCATGAAGCTCATCGTCGGCATAGGCAATCCGGGTCGGGAATACGATCGAACACGACACAACGTCGGGTTCGAGGTACTCGATCGCCTTGCGCGGCGACTGGCACCTGGTGAGATCGCCCGTGCCCGCTTCAAGGGCGCCGCGGTCGAATCCTCGCTGGGCGATGAGAAGATCCTCATGCTCAAGCCCACCACCTACGTCAACTGCACCGGGGAAGCCATCGGCGAAGCCGTCCGCTTCTACAAGCTTGCCCCGGTCGATGATCTACTCGTGATCGTCGACGATACGGCCCTCCCCTGTGGAACGGTCCGAATGCGACCAAGTGGTGGTACAGGTGGACACAATGGTCTCAGCAACATCTCCCAGCATCTGGGCGGAGACGGCTGGGCACGACTACGGGTAGGGATCGATCCCCCTGGGCAGATCCCTTTGAAGAACTACGTGCTCGGGCGGTTCACGCCCGAACAGGAAACGGCCCTCCAACCCGCTTTGGAGCAGGCCGTTGGCGCAACTGAATGCTGGCTTGCCAAGGGCATCACGACCGCCATGAATCAATTCAACAGTACCGACTGAACAACCGGGCCCGAAAAGACGGCTCATCAAGGAATCCACGAATGACTACCACACTCACAAACAACTACGAAGGATTGTTCCTGCTGCCACAGTCGGCGGGATCCGATCTCGGCGGTGCCACGGAGCTCGTCAAGGGTCTGCTCGACAAGGTCGGTGCCGAAATCATCTCCTTCAAGAAATGGGATGAACGACGCCTGGCCTATGAAATCAAGGGCAACAAGCGAGGCCTCTACTTCCTCTGCTACTTCAAGATCGCAGGCCAGGAAATCGCGGCCCTGGAGAGGCAGTGCCTGCTCTCCGAGGACATGCTTCGTCACTTGATCACCAGAGCGGACCATCTGACCATGGAAGAAATGATGGCCATCGATGCGCAGCAGGAACTGGCGGATGAAATCAAGCTTCGGGCCGAACAGTCCCATGAGCGAGCCAGCGCCTCCACTTCGATCATCGATCGTGAGGAAGCCGCCAAGGCCACGGCCACTGCCGAGGCTGCCACAGCCACCGAGGCTCCCAAGGAGGAAACCGCTTCTGAAGTGGTTGAAACACCCTCGGCTGAAGCAGCAACCACCGACGAAACCGCCTGATCAGCCCAATACTCCTGAATCTCCCGTACACCCGGGTCCGAAGGAGTAGCATGATCGTGATACGCATGTACAACGTGCCGATGAGGGCACTCACCAATCAGGCGACAGGAGGGATCCATGCCGAACTACAACAAGGTCATGTTGATGGGAAACCTGACTCGTGATGTCGAGCTCAAGCACACCGCAGGCAATACCGCGGTGGCCAATCTGGGCCTGGCGGTGAATCGCCGCTATCGAGTCAACGAGGAATCCCGAGAGGAAACCACGTTCGTCGACTGCGAGGCATGGGGCCGGATGGCTGAGAACATAAGCAAGTTCTTCAGCAAGGGTCGCCCGATCTTCGTCGAAGGTCGCCTCAAACTGGATGAATGGCAGGATCGTGACGGCAACAAGCGATCCAAGCTGAGAGTCGTGATAGAGAACTTCGAATTCGTAGACAGCAACGGGCGTCCAAGCGGACAGGGCGACAGCTCGCAATCCAGAGCGCCCGTTCCCGCTGATGACATCCCCTTCTAGTCGGCATTGCTCGATGTGAGCATCCGACGGCACTGGGGCCGACCACGTTCCGGTCGACTCCTAACTTGAACCGAAAGGACAGTGACCACAATGGCACGGAACATAGAACTCCTCCTTCAGGAAAATGTTGAAAACCTTGGAATCGTCGGCGACGTCGTGAAGGTGAAACCCGGATTCGCCAGAAACTTCCTGCTCCCGATGGGCGTGGCCGTCGTTCCGACACCGCAGCGCATCGCCGATCTGGAAGCCGAACGAACAGAGGCCATGGCCAATCTCGCCGCTCAGAAGGATCGTCGAAAGATGCTTCTCGAGAAGCTCGAGGGCATCGCCTTGACCATGACCCGATCGTGCAACGATCAGGGCGTCCTCTACGGATCGGTCAGTCAGCGAGACATCGCCGATGGCCTTCAGGAAATCGCCGACAAGCTTGGTGAAACCATGGATCCACGGCACATCCGCGTGGCCACCTCGATCCGCCATATCGGAACCTATGAGATCCCCGTCCAGTTCGACCAGGAACTTCGTACCGATATCCAGCTGATCGTCGAACCCGATCAGGCGCTTGAAGAGCGTGAGGAAATGGAATTCGATGATGATGGCGAACTCATCGAGAAGCCTCTTCCGGAAGCCAAGAAGGAAGAAGCTGAAACCGCTGATTCCACTCCGGCCGATGAAGACGCCTCCGCCTGAAAAACTGATTGAATCAGACACGAGCGAGCCCCGCACGGGGCTCGCTTTTTTCATGCCCCGATACGATGTCCACGATCAACAAGGGATCAACAGTCGCCGTCGTATCACCAGCCATGGAGCATGCCCATGCCCACCACTCCGTTTGTGCCAGAGTCGTTCAGAGTTCCGGAGCTCCTCATGACGGATCGAGTGGTCCTGCGACCATTGACGATTCACGATCTCGATGCCGACTACGACGCCGTGATGTCGAGCATCGATCACCTTCGCCGAAGCAGGCCCTTCGGACCCGGTCATGACTGGCCCGACACCGCGCTCTCACGGGATCAGGATCTAGTGGATCTGGGATGGCACCAGAAGGAATTCCAGAAACGTTCGTCATTCGCCTACACCGTGATGAGTCTCGACAATCAGATCTGTCTTGGCTGCGTCTATCTCTATCCATCAAGCAGGGAACCCCATGATGCAATGGTGATTCTCTGGGTACGGGAATCGACAGTGGCCGAAGGACTCGACGAGCATCTGCTGAGGGCTGTTCAGGATTGGGTCGGCCGCGACTGGCCATTCTCGAACCCGGGCTATCCTGGCCGGACATCGTCGTGGGAGCAGTGGGAACGACTTTCCGCGAGATGAACCACTGGAGTACCCGAATGCGGCGAGGACCTCCCGGCCCTGCCGGAAACTAAACAAGGGCCCGCTGAGGCCCTTGTTCGTTTGCGACGATGGTCAGGAGAGCGATCCGACCAGACAGTCAACCTGCCTGACGTTCGGACTTGAGCTCGTTTGGTCGCGTGACGTATTCATCTTCGAGATATCTGGCGATGTAGTCCAGAATGCTCTCGGCTTGGGGGATTCGTGGATTCGAAGTCGATCCGGATGGTTCGAATCGCATGCCCTTGAACCGGCGAACCGCATCCTGGACAGGCAGACCGTACTGGAGGCTGATGGAGAAGCTCCGACAGAACCCCTGGATCAATCCGGAGAGCGTCGAGCCCTCCTTGCTCATCTTGATGAAGATTTCACCAGGACGACCATCATCGAACAAACCGACCGTGAGGTAGCCCTCATAGCCGGAGATCGAGAATTTATGGGTGACGGACTCCCTGGTATTGGGGAGAACATGGCGATTGCGCTCAGTCAGAATCGGGGGGGCTTCCATCCGTGGGCACTTTTCAGAGAGAGGTAGCGGTCACCAGGAACCATCCTTGGATCCTGCTGAATCTTGAGATCGGCCCACTGGGGCTGTGCTCTCCAAAATCAGCCAGGGTGCCCCAGACCAAGGTCGAGAAATCCCAGAACCCCGACCACGATCAGGCATACTCCAAGGGTCCGCCTCCAGCTCGATGCCACTGACCCTGCCAGCAACCAGAACACGATGCTCAGCATGAGGACCACCCCAGGAACGACAAGCCCCTCGGTGGACCTGAGCGTGGGTACCACCGCGGGCAGCCCGGGCAGATCATGACCTCGTACCAGTACAGCCAGTCGATCCTGACCAAGAAGCCCCAGCCCAAGGCACGGGAGGATGATCGCGAACCACCACGCTGCCTCGAGGGCGGCGAAGACCCCACGGCTGCTCATGAGCATGTGGAGCATCACCACAGCCCCCACAACCAGAACAACTATCACCAACGGCATCCATTCGATCGGAGACAAGCGGGTACAGAAGGCCAGGATCAAGCTGCCAGCCAATGCTACGGTCAGCGAGAGTGGCTGCTGTGGGGTGTCAGAAGGCCTCACCTGTCGATGACCATCACGTGACCGGAGGCTGGTTCGCCAGATGAGGACCAGGCCGATCGTGCAGGCGATGAGTCCGACCGTATGCGGCACTCGGCCTGCGGCAGCAATCATGACCATCACCAATCCCGCCACGAACATGATCAAACCACTTGATGACCGTCCTGTCTCATGGGCATCGGGCCTTGTCACCAGAAGCGTTCCTGTGACCAGTCCACAGATGAGAGGGCCGCTCCCCAATACGAGGGCTCCCGAGGTGCCGACAACCCCCTCTCGATCCCACAGGAGACCAAGGAAGCCCGCGGAGGCCAGCAGTGGCAGAGCGATTCCGCATACAGCAGCCAAGGAGTCGTTCGTCTCGGGAAGTCGAGCCAGATATCGATGCCACGCGGCCAGAATCAGACCGATCAGGGGCATGACGAGAATCAGGGAACACCAGGCAATCATGGGCGGAGTGTAGCTCGCGAGCACATATGGGTCTGGCATCCGAAAAAGAACAAGGCCGTGGCGGAAGCCACGGCCTTGTCAGGAAACAAGAAAAGAAGCGTGATCAGTTGCGACGACGTCGACGACCAGCGATGCCTGCGAGACCCAGAAGTGCCAGAGCACCTGGAGCAGGAACACTTGCGAACGAGATCTCAACATCTGAGGAAGTGGTGAATACATCAACAGTGATGTCGTCAACCCATCCTGAAGAGTCTTCATTGTCGGAGTACGCGTAGAGACGTGCTTCGATGACGAGACCAGTGTGGTCACCACCGCTGGCGGTTCCACCACTGAATGTCCACTCATTCGAAAGCATGGTCCACTCGGTGGCCGAGGCGCTGTACGAGTTGGATCCACCGGCTGAACCGCCGTATGAGGTGATGTCTGAAGTCGTGTAGTGGGCCCAGAGACGAATCTTCCCGGTAAGGACGCCGTCACCAAGTCCCATCATCGAGACGTTGATCACATCGCCATCATTGAGACCATCAATCCAAGCGACATACCCCTGTGGAGTGCCGGATAGTGGATCTTCGGTGATCTTCAATGCACGATCGGAACCAGAGTCTCCGAATGGATCAACGATGTTTGCAAATGTGACGTTGCTGCCATAGGAACCCATGACGGTACCGCCATCGTCCCAATTGAATGCACCGTTAAAACTGACACCAGCTGAAGCAACGGATGCTGCGCCGAGAACAGTAGTTGCCGCGAGTAATGCGAATGCTTTCATGATTTTCTTCTCCCTCTCATTCCAACTAAGGAACTATCTCTTTTCTTTTACCCATGAATACCGAAATAATCTGCTTGATTCCGGATCTCATTTGAACTCTTTCCGAGAGCCATACTATGACAATGCCCCGGTAATGCAATGGCCTAATCCACTATATCTAGGGTAGATTTGGCTCAAAGACCCACCTCAGGCGACCTGTTGAGAATCGACTTTTCAGACCCGAAAATGGACCTCAGGCCAGAACCAGTTCACATTGAGCCTAGACGTCTGATCAGCGTCTGCCTCAGATCCTTGAGCGTTTTCTTCTTCAGCATCTTCGGGGAAGGCCGCCAGTAGATCTCGCAGACACCCCTCTCATCGGGCTCTCCAACCAGCCTCATCGTCCCTGAAAGGCTTCTGAAAGCATTTTCAAGAGCCTTGGTATTGGCTGTCTTGAAGACGACATCCTGCTCTCTGAGGGCAATGGATCTGATTCTGGCCCTGGCAGCGAGAATTCGGATCTGAGCCAGGGACCAGAGACGCTGAGCAGGCTCCGGCAACTGCCCGTAGGCGCTGGTGAGTATCGTCTCGACATCATCCAGATCCACTTCGCTGCTGGCTCGGGCCAGTCGGCGATAGAGGTCCATTCGACGGGATTCGCTGGGGACGAAGGCCTTTGGCAGATAGCCCCTGATCCCAAGGTCGATGGTCGTCTGCTCGACCTCGACATGGATCTCCTTCCTGAGCTCCTTGACCGCACGCTCAAGAAGCTGGCAATACATGTCGTATCCCACGGCCGCGATATGACCGGACTGCTCCGATCCGAGCAGATTCCCGGTGCCACGGATTTCAAGATCCTGCATGGCGATCCGGAATCCCGCCCCGAGCATGGAGAAGCTCTCGATGGCCCGGAGTCGTTTTCTGGCATCCTCATTGACCGTCCGATTCAGAGGCAGCAGCAGATAGCAGTAGGCTCGATGCTTGAAACGACCGACCCGTCCACGAAGCTGATGGAGATCCGAGAGCCCGAATCGATCCGCCTCGTTGATGATGATGGTGTTGGCGTTTGGGATGTCGATCCCGGATTCGATGATCGTGGTCGATACCAGGATGTCGGCCTCATGCCTCATGAACGCCAACATCACCTTCTCGAGTTCTCGGGGAGTCATCTGGCCATGGCCGGTGACGATCCTGGCGCCGGGCACGAGTTTACGGATCTCATCCGCCACTTCCTGCAGATCACTCACACGATTGTGGACGACGAACGCCTGACCTTCACGAGCCAGTTCACGCCTGAGGGCATCACCGATTCGCCGGGCATCCCAGGAAATGACTTCGGTCACAACGGCACGCCGATCCTGAGGAGCCGTCGTCAATGACGAGATGTCACGAAGCCCGAGTATGGACATGTGCAGCGTTCTTGGAATCGGTGTCGCGGTCATCGTGAGCACATCCACACTGGCACGGAGGCTCACGAGCCGCTGCTTGTGCTCCACGCCGAATCGCTGCTCTTCGTCGATCACGACCAGTCCGAGATCGTTGAAATGGACATCCTTGCTGAGCAGACGATGCGTGCCGATGATCACATCCACCTGCCCGGCGGAGAGCCCTTCGAGGATCTCACGCTGCTGGGCCCTGTTTCTGAAACGACTCAACGACTCGACTCTGATCGGATACCCCGCGAATCGATTAGCGAAGGTTCGACCATGCTGCTCGGCCAGAACGGTGGTCGGCACCAGAACCGCCACCTGTCGGCCTTCCTGGACCATCTTGAAGGCGGCTCGGATCGCCACCTCGGTCTTGCCGAATCCGACATCACCGCAGACCAGCCGATCCATCGGCCTGGGTGTCTCCAGGTCCGTCTTGACCGCCTGGATGGCGACCACCTGATCGGCCGTCTCCTCGAACGGAAAGGCCGCCTCGAACTCCTGCTGCCATTGACTGTCGGGACCACAGGCCATGCCCTTGCGTCCGGCGCGAATCGCCTGCAATTCAAGCATTCGACCAGCCAGATCACGAACGGAATCACCCGCCTGCTGTTTCTGTCGTTGCCATCTCTTCCCACCGAGCATGGACCGGTCGGGCGCACCGTGAAAGCCTCCAACATAGCGCTGGACCAGCTCGATGTCGCTGACGGGAACATGCAGCCTCGCATTCTTGGCGAACTCGAGCGTGAGGAATTCCTCCTGATCGAGCTCGTCCTTGGTGCGGCCCATCATCTGAAGTCCCAGGAAGGATGCGATGCCATGATCGCGGTGGACGGCGAAGTCCCCCGCCTTGAGATCGACGAACGCATCGACGGTCCGCACACCGTCCTTGCGATGGATACGTCTTCTGACCTGATAGCGATGAATCAACTCGTGATAGGAAATCCAGGACGCCTCTTCCCAGCGAAAGCCTCGATGCAGATAGCCCGAGACCTGCTCGATGCGTTCACGTACCGTGGCATCAGGCACATACTCGTGGAGCAGTTCCTTGAAGCGACGACGATCACCCTCGTTGCCCATCCACACTGACACGCTGGAATCCGCAGCCAGTGCCCCCAGTTCGACGAAGGCCTCGCTGGCTTGATCGGAGAATTCCATCACCGGACTCACCGGCAGCTGGAGAACGTCGTCAGCAGCCGAGGCCGCGGATTCGATCGACACGAGTCCCCCGGAAATCTCGAGCATCTGCCGCTGGAGAAGATCGAGACCGATGACTCCGGAACCATCGCTGACCCGTTCCAGATAGCTCCGAGCCTGCTCGTTGATCTCGATCCAGTCATCCATCAGCACCGTCCATGATGAATCCAGCATCGACACCAGTGAATCCATCCCGAGATCCGGCTCCCCCGAAAGCAGGTTGTACTGTTCGCCGGCAGCCACCAGATCAAGTCGATCAAGTCGACGATCCGAACCCATCGTGGATAGATCGATTTCATGGATCGATTCGATCTCATCACCGAAGTAGTCAAGGCGGGCTGGTCCACCGGCCGCCGGGTAGATGTCGAGGATGTCACCTCGGACCGTGAACTCCCCGGGCGAGTTGATCGCCTGAACCCTGGAGTAGCCCGCTTCGGCCATCCAGACGATCAGTTCCTCCAACGCATGGCCGCCACCTGTGCGGACGACCCTGTGGACACGGTCGAGACCTTCACTTGGCGGCACCACCTGCATGATGGCGGTGATGGGTGCCACCAGGACTGATGGCACGGTTCGATCTCGAATCGACTGGAGTGTGGTCAGTCGATCGGACAGCAGATCGAGACGGATGTTTGATTCGCCCGGAACCAGTTCCATGGCCGGGAATCGCTGGGCGTCCACACCCAGGTCACGGAGTTCATCGACTGCTTCGTCCGCCTCGTCGAGATGGGCTCGAACCAGTAGGACAGGCGAGACGCCGTCATTGCCCCCAGATTTGCCCGCGAGCAGTCCAGCCAACGCGACGCTGCTCGAGCCGGCCCTTCCCTGAGCGCGCACCCATCCCCCGTCCGCAAGACGATCCTGGAGTCGTTTCACGGCTGGATGACCTGCCAGTACGGCAAGTCGGTCAGGATTCCGCCCCGTCGTTCCCATTCAATCTTCGTTCTTGAACTCGTCAGGCGATGAAGACGCAGTCACTGAGACGAGTGGCTGCAGACTCCTGATGGTACGCGGACCGATCCCGTGAATGTCAAGAAGGTCATCCAGAGCATCGAGGTTTTCACCTCGTCGCCTCCAAGCCTCAAGCCGGGCCGCCAGAACGGGCCCGATGCCAGGAAGCAGTTGAAGCTCCGGCAATGATGCCTTGGCCAGATCGATTCGCCAGAGCGCACGAGAGGACATGGGTGCATCCGGAACCGAAACACGGCTCATTCCAGTCAGCAGGACAAGGACGGACATCAGACACAGGATCAAAACGGCTCCACGCCGAGAGAGGAACTCGCTCATGAGGCCGTATCGGAGCTCTTCATGCGTCTTCCAAGTGGTTTCGAGAGGTACTTCTTCAAGGCCACCCAGCTTTTCAAGACCGGTTTGGGCTTGCCATCGACGGACAGCAATCCACCCCCGGCCGGAACGGTCAGTTCGTGGTCGTAGAGATCGCTGCAGATGGCTGCTTCGACGAAGGGCTTCGAGAGAAGCAACATCAACGCCTGGCTGACCCATCGTGCCTGCCGTTCTGGAGACCACCGAGAATGCCACCATCCGGCGTTCTCGTCAACGACGGAATCCGGAACACCAAGACTGGATATCACAAGCTTGGGCTCGAGATGGAGGAAACGATCGACAAGCTTGCTCAACTCCATCAGATCTCGGGTCGGCATCGCATGCCGGGCATCACCGAAGAGTATCTGCAGTCCGACGGCATCGAGTCTGATGCCTTCCTGAAGCAGCTGTTCAATGAAGCTGATGGGCGCGACGGCGTCTCGCTCGGTGGCCAGATATTCGCCCCAGAGATGATTCAGTTCGACCATCACGCGTCGATTGCGCTGCCCCTGCCTGACGACCAGAGCAAGCGTCCGGACCAGATCGATCATCTGCTTGAGGTTCAGCTGATAGTCCAGATTGGTCTGCACCCCGGCCAGTACGCTGTACATCCCGATGTTGTCGCCATATCGCTGGACGACATTCTGAACGTAGTCGTAGGCCCGATCGCAGATCTCGCCGAAGTCGTTCTTGTACTGCTCCATCCAGAGTGGCATGCGACCGGGATTGAAATTGACAAGCGGCCCGGCAATGATCATGCACTTGGACTCGACGGCCCATTCCACCCAGCGGTCGAACTTCTCCCAATCGTAGACGCCTTCCTGCGGACAGACGACACCCCACTCCATGGGGATCCGGACCAGTTCGAAGTTCAACTTGTTCTTGACGAAGTCCTGCAGGACTGGCCCCGCCTGCTTGGGCCACACCGCGGTTCCGAACGTTGCCCGACTAGCGGGACGCTCCTTGTACCGTCGGTGAATGAGGACCTCGGCATGGGCCAACGCCAGAAGTTCCGATGCCTTCAAGGCAAGACCAAGAGCCTTGAAACCGTTGGCATCCGCCTTGACCGGATCGGGTGTGACCATCGCGCGGGTGAAGATCTGACGAGCAGACTGGACCATCGCCATGGCGGGATGCTCCTGACTCAGATGCATCTGCCAGATTTCAGCCTGGGCCAGGAAGATCGCGATTCGATGTCGAGCCAGTTCCACGCTCAGGATGTAGGGCTTCTCTCGATGCGGCAGAAGACAGGTCTGCAGCGACAGACGTCCGGAATCACCCGCGTCGTACTGAAGCAGCAACGCCGTCGGTCGGACACCCCGACGATTGCAGTTGATCAAGCCATTCTTGAAATCGATCTCCCCGGGAACGACCAGATCATCGCGATCCAGCAGACGAGCATGGTTCAGGGACCAATCGTCTGCAGGAGCCGAATCTTTGAACACCGCGAACTGGAGCATGGAGAGAGAGGACCTTTTCTGAGGGGTGCCCCGGCTGCATCGAACAGTCGGAACAGGCTGGCATGATAGCCTAGCCAGCAGATGGAACCGATCCTGCTACACTTTATTGGCACTGAAACATAACCCTTCAAATGCACCGAATATCGTAGGGAGCCGATGATGACGACGACCTCATCGAATGCTGTTTATGACACCGATCTGCCACTTCCAGGCCGCCGACAAGGCAAGGTCAGGGATCTCTACGAGGTTCCGGGAACCCCGGGAAGACCCCCGGCACTGCTGATCGTCGCCAGCGACCGGATCAGCGCCTTCGATGTGGTGCTTCCCAATTCCATCCCGGGCAAGGGCCAGGCACTCACTCGCATCAGCACCGAATGGTTCAGCTGGGTTCGTGAACAGGACATCATCTCCGACCACCTGCTCTCAACCAAGCCCGAGGACGTGCCCGGTCTCGATGAATGTCATTGGCCCAGTGTCGAAGGACGCATGATGCTCGGTCGCGCGACCCACGTCGTACCAATCGAATGTGTCGTCAGAGGCTATCTGGCAGGTAGTGGCTGGAAGGAATACCAGCAGACCGGAAAAGTCTGCGGCATCGAACTTCCAGAAGGCATGACCCAATGCCAGAAGCTTCCCGAACCGATCTTCACACCGTCAACCAAGGCCACGGAAGGTCATGACGAAAACATCGATTTTCAGCAGGCCTGCGAAATCGCCGGCAGCAGCGTGATGGCGAAGCTGCGGGATATCTCTCTCGAGATCTACACCAAGGCAGCCGAATACGCCCTTCCAAAGGGCCTGATCCTGGCGGATACCAAATTCGAATTCGGATTCGCACTCGACATGGACGGTCAACCCACGGATGAGCTCCTTCTCATCGATGAGGTACTGACACCCGACTCGAGCCGTTATTGGCCGGCCGAAAAGTATGAAGCTGGTCGAGACCAGGAATCATTCGACAAGCAGTACGTCCGCAACTGGCTCCAGGCCATCTGCGATCGTGGCGACTGGGACAAGACTCCGCCCGGTCCGGCCTTGCCTGAGGATGTGATACGGGATTCACTGAGCCGCTACGACGAAGCAGGCCAACGGCTGTTCAGCTGATCGTCGGATCGATCAGCCCGTTCGATCAGCAGCTTCGACCGTGTTTCGCAGAAGCATGGCCACGGTGACTGGCCCGACACCGCCCGGAACCGGCGTGATCCAGCCGGCGATCTTCGAGACGCGATCGAAGTCGACATCTCCGACGGTGTGTCGACGACCGGTCTGTTCATCCGTCACTCGGGTGATGCCCACATCGATGATCACGGCACCGGGCCTGACCATGTCTTGCGTCACGAGACCGGGCTTGCCAACCGCCGAAACGAGCACGTCAGCGTCGCGACACAGCGACTTGATGTCGGGTGTGTGGATATTGGTCGATATGACGGTCGCCTCGGCTCGCATCAGCAGAACCGCGACGGGCTTTCCGACGATGTTGCTGGCACCGATGCAGACCACCTTCTTGCCGGGAAGTTCGATGCCCGTCGATTCGATGAGCGTCATCGTCGCCAACGCAGTGCATGGAACCAGGCTTCGTCGACCGTAGAGCACATTGCCGATGTTGGCGGGGTTCACACCCTCGACATCCTTGGCATCGATGATTCGCGACTGGACCTGTTCCGTCTTGATTCCATCAGGCAATGGCATGTGGAGCATGATGGCCGTCACTTCCGGTGCAGCGTTCAATCCGTCGATGTAGTTCTCGAGATCGGCCTGGGTGATGTCACCGGAGAGTTCATGCAGCCTGTACTCGATGCCGACCTCATCACACATCCGGGCCTGGTTGGTCGCATAGACTCCAGCGGACTGATTGGTTCCAACCATGACCGCATCGAGCCGGACGGGTGAACCCGAGGCCTTCAATGCCGAGGTCCGCTCGAGGAGCGTCTCCCTGACACGGCTGGCGATCGCCCTTCCATCGATGATTCGACCTGTCTCTGAGACGTCCATGCCAGCAGGATACCCGGTCCTTCCGATGCTGCCCTACACTATGGCCATGAGCACAGATACACAGCTTGTCGTCATCAGCATCGGGAATACCCGAACCCACATCGCTTCCGTGGAAGGTGGGACCTGCGGTGCCCCAACCTGCTTCTCCAACGATGATCTGGCTGGTGCCGTGGAGCGGGTGGTCGAACTCTGGAAACGTCTCGAGGAGTCGGGAAACGGCTCCATCCTGATGGCTGATGTGAATGAGCCAGCCGCCCTGAGGCTCTCATCCGCACTCAATGGACAGCTGTCGCAGGACATCTATCGAATCGGCCAGGATGTCCCGATCCCGATGATGGTCAACCTCGATCCCGAGACCATCACGGGTACCGATCGGCTCCTCAATGCGTTGGCAGCCTGGGAATCGGTCCAACAGGCCTGCATAATCGTCGATGCCGGCACCGCCGTCACGGTTGATTTCATCGATGGCGAAGGGACCTTCCACGGTGGCGCGATCGCCCCGGGCACCAACATGCAGCTCAAGGCACTGCATGAATTCACGGACGCCCTGCCTGAGATGGAATTCAGAAAACCCGACAACGGCGCATTCGGCAAGTCGACGGGTGATGCCATGCTCATGGGCGTCGCCGCGGGCATTCGAGGACTGGTCTGGAAGCTGGTTGAGCAGTATGCCGCTGAATATGGCGCGTTTCCGATGGTGATCGCCACTGGCGGAGATGCCGAGGCGCTCTTCGGAGATGATGAACTCATCGACCGCGTCGTGACCAACCTGACTCTCATTGGAATAGCCGCCTGTGCCCGACATGCACTGGCAGGCGACACGAACGATCTCACCGAAGACAACTCGGCGGAATGACGCGATGAGTTCCGGTCACTGTCGTGCCGCCATGATGACCGCTCCCGAGACAGGGGCTGTCTCCATCATCCAGCTCACAGGCGACATCACGCCTGTACTCAACATCATCACAGGTCACTCGAAGTGGCCTGCTGGAACGCTTCGACTCTCGAATCTGGCCGGCATCGATCGAGGGCTTGTTTCCATACCGGCCCCGGACTGCGCCCAGCTCATGCCTCATGGCGGACTTCGAATTCGCCAACGGCTGCTGGCCGCCTTGGAGGATGCCGGTGCGATACATGATCCGGACATGACGCCGAAATCTCTGTTTCCCGAAGCCCGCAATGTCATCGAGGCCGCTGCCATGAAGGCGATCTCGACGGCAGCCAGTCCACTGGCGATCGACCTGCTGCTCAAGCAACCGGAACGATGGGCCGACTGCGAATCATGGGACGACGCTGACGATGCCAGATCGAATCGGCTCAATCGAATGCTCACACCACCGAGTGTCGTCGTCCTGGGGCCCCCAAACATCGGCAAGAGTTCACTGCTGAACTTGCTGACCGGGCGCGATGTCGCGATCACCATGGATGAGCCGGGCACGACTCGCGACTACGTCTCCACGCTGATCGAACTGGGTGGACTGGTGGTCCGCTGGCACGATACGCCCGGCCAACGAACCAGCGAAGACAGCATCGAGATGGATGCGATGAGCCGGACGGAACAGCTCATCGAGAAGGCGGACATGCTCATTCTCGCCAGAGACATGTCGTCGTCCTGGATCGAGACGGATCGAGAACCCGATCTTCGACTCTCGCTCAGGAGCGATTTGGGGCTCTGTCGGGATGCCGATGTCTGCGTATCCGCACATACCGGTGAAGGGCTCGTCGAACTGGTCGAATGCGTACGGGAACATCTGGTGCCCATGATGGATCTTGGATCAAACAGACCGTGGCGGTTCCCCGGCCTTGAAGACCAGACCCCCATCAACGGCTAATGGGTTGAAACAACGACCGCTGACTGGAATTGGTTGGTTTCTTGTCGTTTCTGATGGGTGGCCGTTGATCCGCACCATCAGCCGCTGTCTACCGAATGGGAGTTCACCTTCGATAGGAAGAGATGATCGTGATTCGATTGATTGCTTCAATCATCCTGATGAGCACCCTGCTTCTGGCATCCAGTGCAACAGCGGACCAATACGGCGCCTGCTGTGTGGAGTACGAGATCTGCTACGACTTGATCTCCCAGGACGAGTGTTCATCGATGGGCGGCAAGTTCTTCGGGA
>CESO01011741.1_pt1 | contig 30289 bp, 26 predicted proteins | sample 356341 | NCBI WGS metagenome assembly CESO01 (sample SAMEA2621812, study PRJEB7988) | marine metagenome | biome: marine biome (ENVO:00000447); feature: deep chlorophyll maximum layer (ENVO:xxxxxxxx); material: "saline water (ENVO:00002010), including plankton (ENVO:xxxxxxxx)" | depth 35 m | reverse complement strand
CCTCATACTTACGGGAATTTTTCTACAGAAAATGGGCTACCTTAAGAACGTAGTTACGCAGGAGCACTATCATATCATGGGCAAACTTTGCTTCGCCTTTACTGTCTTCTGGGCTTATGTCTCCTTCTCTCAATTTTTCTTGATTTGGTATGCCAATATCACAGAGGAGACCCGCTATTTCCTTCTGCGAAATACTGAAAATTGGAACCTGCTGAGTTTGGCTCTTGTGTTCATGCACTTCGGACTTCCTTTCTTGGCGCTTCTACGTTCAGACGTAAAAAAGAGCTCGAAGTTCATGACGATTTTCTGTTTCTACATCCTTTTTATGCATGTCTTGGATGTTTATCACATGGTCATTCCTGAGCGTGGTCCTTCCGTAGGTCTTGTGATCGATCATCATCCTCATCTCTGGATTTCTGGTTCATGGTTGGGCGACATACTTGCTTTGGTTTTCGTCGTTAGTGCTTTTCTGTTTATTTACCTTCGGAATCTTACGTCTGCAGCTCTCTACCCTCATCGCGACCCTCGTATTCTCGAGTCCGCAAATCTTCACAACTAAAGGTCATGGATCATACCCGCGACAATCCTCTCAAACGCTTCAGTGCCTTCTGGATCGCCATTTTGTTGGCGACCTCTTTCGGTATTGCTCTCATTATCACCCAGCCCTTTGCACCGGACAAGACCGATAAGGCCTATGAAATGGTGAGTGAAGGCCGGCTCGAGATTAAAGATGGGATTGATCGTGCTCAGGATGATGCCCTCAACAAAGCTGCTCTTGCTGAAGCTCTTCAGGCACAGGCGAAGTCCTTTGACAAGAATACGGAAAGCAAGGGTAGCATGCCAGTTCCGGGTGCTGCACCTACTCCTTCCGAAAAACCCGCTGAATAATACTTTTCTAAGGCTCTAACCCGCACACTTTCATGGCTGAGAACAATTCTACCGCAGATTCCAAGGACGTCGTTTTACGCTCGTCGATTGATCGCTCTCTTCGTCATCCCGTGATGTTTTTATTCGCGAGTGGCGCTCTTTGGCTTGTGCTCTCCATCGTTCTTGGGCTGGTGGCTTCCGCTAAGAAGCACAACCCCGAGTTCCTAACCTGCTTTTCATGGTTGGACGCAGGAAAGGTGGACGCGGCTCATATGAGCGCAATGATTTATGGATGGGGCTTGCAGGCTGCTTTTGGAATCATCATCTGGCTCATGGCTCGGCTATCCCGTAAAGAGTGCACTGCTTCAGGGATTATTCTCTGGGCAGCTCATGTCTGGAATGCCGTAGTCTCATATGGAATAATTCGGATTATGATGGGTGAAGGTTCGGGTGTCACTTACATGGAATTTCCAAGTGAAGTTTGGCCTCTGCTGTTAGTTTGTTACACCACCATTACAATTTGGTCCTTGGTTCAGTTTCAGGTTCGCGATGCCGGTCATGTCTACGTGAGTCAGTGGTATCTCCTCGCGGGCCTACTTTGGTTTCCCTGGATTGCGGTGACCGCTTGGGTTTTTGTTTTTCTCATGGATGGCCATCCCCTAATGGTTGCAGGGGTAGCGGGGTGGTTTAAGGGAACCCTTTTCTCCCTCTTCTTCCTGCCGGTTGCTCTCGGCAGCGCTTACTATCTGGCTCCGAAGGTAACGGGTCGTCCAGTCTACAGTTACAATATCGCTCTCTTTGGCTTCTGGTCCCTCGCAGTATTCGGGCCATGGGCAGGGATGGAGAAGCTCTTCGGCGCTCCGGTACCCCAATTTCTTCCATACGCAGGGGCGGCCTCGATGATCTTGATTCTGATTCCCGCTATCGCGGTTGGTTACAATATAATCAAAACTGTGATCGGTAATAGCGAAGTTATTGCGGAAAGTCCTTCCCTTCGGTTTACGGCAGCTGGCGTTGTTCTTTTTCTCGCTTTTGGTGGCCTTTCGGTCCTGCTCCACACCGTTCCAGCCTTGAAGTTGACCCAGTTCACCTACACTGGTTATGGATTTGATATTCTGGGGCTCTACGGAGTATTCTCACTCTGTGCTTTTGGGGCGATTTATTTCATTGTTCCTCGAATTACCCGTCGTGAATGGCTTTCCCGCCGCTTCATTAAATGGCACTTCTTTTGTTCTATTTATGGTATCTCTTCTGTTGTTATTTGTGCGATTGCTGGTGGTTTGTCTCAGGGGCAAGGAATCGAGGATCTCAGCCAACCCTTTGGAACAATGGCCGAACGTGCGAGTCAGTTCAGTTGGGGAGTCACGCTTGCTTGGGCTTTTATACTTTTTGCCAATTTCTTCTTCTGCCTGCACTTGTTCCTGATGTGGGCCCGTCTTGGTCGTCGATCGTCACATCCAACGCTCCTTGATGCGCATCATCCGACGAGTCCACATGGACCAGAGGGTGAGGTTGATAATTATAGTTCCGCTTCTGCTTAAATACCAAGTTTCCCATCAATTATGACTTTTAAAGCATTCATTATAGGTCTCTTAGCAACCTTCGGGATTCCTTGGCTGCTCTTGGTGGTCGTTCCATATTCAACGATGCGAAGTCTTGGCCCTGTGGAATATGGTAAGGATTCTGAGTTTACGGGGGCTTTCGTGCCTAAGCGCGATGGGCGTATTAAAGAGGGTTCTCGAATTTTTGGTCAGGAGGGTTGTGCTCTCTGTCACACTCAAGTCATCCGCCCAACCTACGCTGGGAATGATGTTCACCGAGGTGAGTGGGCCGGGCTTCGGAAGAGCAGTAGTGTAGACGAGGACACTCGCCGCGAGACCATCGCTCAAGATTTCCAGCAGGAGGATGTTGCTCACATCGGTCAAACAAGAGTTGGGCCTGATCTTTCTAACTTTGGACGTCGTCTTGAACACTACCTCAAGCTTAACAAGAGTAGTCGGACTCCGGAACAATGGGCCTTGATGCACCTCTACAATCCGAAAGCGGTCCCTCGCTACGAGGTTCCGGAGACTGGGGCGCAGATGATCACCGCTCGGAAATCAGCCTGCCCGCCAAAGTCGGGTTTGTTTGCTAAGGTCCAAGTAAATGGCGCAGGATATGGTAACTTGCCAGTCGATATCGAGGCGGGGATGGGCATCAAGCCCTCCGATCGTGCCCGGGCTCTTGTCAGTTATTTGCTTTCTCTCAAAAAGGACACTCTTGGGAACCCGCTTCCTGATGCTCTTAATTTTAATCCAAAGGCCCCTAAATCCGAAGAATAGTCATGTCTGATTCATCATCATCAAGTGACCTCCGTCCAGATTTGGACGAATCGATCAACGTTCAGGATGCTCACAGCGCTCTCAAGGGCGACCCGGCCGCCGGCCGGGAAAAGTCAGTACGTGAGAATGGAATGGAGGCTGTTTCTCTTTGGCTTGTCTTAATCTCTGCGATTGTGGTTTTAGCTGCTGGAGCAGTGATGGGCCAGGGTGGTTCGTTTTTTGGATATAGCGAGTTGGTTAAGGAAGGTTATATGAGGACGCCATCTCCGGTTCCGCAGGACGCGCCTAAGGTGCCAATCGCAGCTTTGGCCTTGTTTCAGAAGGAAGGCAAGAAGGTTTACGGCACCTGTGTGGCTTGTCACCAAGATAGCGGGCTTGGCCAAACCGGCCAGTTTCCGCCTCTCGCCGGCTCCGAGTGGGTTCTGGGAAGCACTGAGGCGCTTTCCATGATTATTCATAATGGGGTTGCCGGTAACATCGAGGTTGCAGGAACTCAGTATAACGGAAATATGAGTGCCTTCGGTGCGAATCTGAACGCTAAGGAGCTCGCTGCTTTAATGACTTATATCCGTACTTCTTGGGGTAACGATGCGAGTCTTGTTTCTCCATCTATGGCCGCTAATGCTTTAGAAATTTCAAAAAAGCGTGGCGGCGCTCAAACAAGTGCTGAGGAGCTTAAAAAAGAACATGACAAGATGCTTCCCGGTGACATCTTGGCACCAGACACCATGTTGGACCCCGAAACTTGGGAACCAATTTCAACCGAGGAATAATCTTAACACCGACCATCGAAATCACTATGAGTGCGGAAGCCCACGAACATCACGACGATCACCATCATGTTCTTCCCTGGTGGAAGAAGTATTTCTTTTCAACAGACCACAAGACAATCGGGATTCAGTATGGCCTAGCAGCTGGAGCCTTTTTGCTCTTTGGCTTTTTCCTGATGATTGTGATGCGGTGGAGCATCGCTTACCCTCATGAGCCTCTTCCAGGTTACCTAAGTTGGATGTTTACCGATGGATGGAAAGCCCGCTGGCTGGATGACGGAAAAGTAACCGGAGAGACTTATAATATGTTCGGCGCCATGCACGGTACAATTATGGTCTTCCTTGGGGTCGTGCCTCTGGGATTTGCGGCCTTTGGAAATTACGTTACGCCTCTACAAATCGGTGCTCCAGACATGGCGTTTCCGAAGCTTAACATGGCGAGTTTTTGGGCGTATCTTGCTGGTGGACTCGTAATGTGCATGAGTTTCTTTATGGAATCTGGTGCTGCTAAGTCAGGTTGGACAAACTACTCGCCTCTAGCTGGCTATGCCGACAAACAGATCGTGAACCAGTTCTTAGCAGGTCAAACGCAATGGCTCATCGGTTTGGTCTTGTTAATCACATCATCGCTTCTTGGCTCGGTGAACTTTGTCACGACGATCATTCAATTAAGGGCAAAGGGCCTAACTTGGATGCGGCTTCCATTTTTTGTCTGGGCGATGCTTGTGACTGGTTTTCTCCTCTTGCTCGCCTTCCCGCCGCTTGAGGCCGCTGGAATCATGCAGCTGATGGACCGTGTTGTTGGTTCGAGCTTCTTTATGCCTTCGGGTCTTTATTCTGCTTCGAGTGGAGCAGCCATGGATCTCTCGGGATCGGGTAGCCCCCTTCTCTTCCAGCACCTCTTCTGGTTCCTAGGGCACCCCGAGGTTTACGTCCTCCTACTTCCCGCGATTGCTTGCGTAGCCGAAATCATTCCGTGCAACACGCGGAAGCCACTTTGGGGATACAAGCCAATGGTGTGGGCGCTCATTGTCCTCGGTTTCCTTTCCTTTATCGTTTGGGCGCACCATATGTATCTCACTGGAATGGGTCCCGTGATTTCAACTTTCTTCCAAACCACGACAGTTTTGATTTCGGTGCCTTCGGTTATCTTGCTCACTTCGATGATCATTTCGCTCTGGGGTGGTTCAATCCGCTTTACGATGCCCATGATTTGGGCTGCGGCTTTCCTCCCAATGTTCGGCATCGGTGGCCTCACCGGTCTACCGTTAGCCTTTAACCTCGCCGACCTTCACCTACACGATACGTATTATGTGATTGGGCACTTCCACTACGTGGTGGCTCCTGGAATCCTCTTTGGTCTGTTCGCGGGTATCTATCACTGGTATCCTAAGATGACTGGTCGTTTCTTGGATAATTTCCTCGGACACCTCCACTTCTGGCCTTCTTTAGTCTGCATGAATCTTCTCTTTTTCCCGATGCTGACGCAAGGAATGGCCGGGTTCCACCGTCGTTGGTATAACGGAGGAGAAGGGTATATTGAAAAAGGAGCTGAAGGAGTCAACGTCTTTGGCCTCACTGTTGCTGAGAAAATTTCGCTTAACGAAATAATGACTGGTTCTGCAATCGCTCTCGCTGTTTTTCAGCTGCCTTTCCTTGTAAATATGTTCATCAGTTACTTCTGGGGTAAAAAGGTAACAAGTGACAATCCATGGGATGCAACCACTCTTGAGTGGGCCACTCCAACTCCTCCGGGACATGGTAACTTTACTTTTGATCCTGCGATTTATCGTGGGCCATACGAATATAGTCGCCCCGACCACGATTCTGATTTCTTCCCGCAGTGGGAAGAGCCGAAACGCGATGCCCCAGCTGAAGAGGCCGAGGCGGAACCTGAAAAGGAAGCGACCGTGGTCTAGTGCCGAACAAACTTCCACTGAATAACTTCTTCTTGATCCATGGAAATTCCATTTATTGTCAACGCCCGTAAAGACACCGGTCTCTTCAACTCGAAGGTAGGTATCTGGCTATTTCTAGCTTCCGAAGTCACTCTGTTCGGTGGTTTGTTTTCGGGTTATTTGTTCTTACGGCTTTATGCTGATTATCCATGGCCGGAGCGGGCGCTTCCTGTTCTCCCTGGTTTAATCAATACTTTCGTTCTGATTGGGTCCTCGGTCACTGTTGTATTTGCATGGGCTGCCTTAAAGATGCGGGAATGGCGGAAGTTTCAGATCTACATGGCAATCACACTTGTGTGTGCCGGCCTTTTCATGGTGCTCAAGGGGATTGAATACAACGCCAAGTTCGGTCACCAGGCGGTTCGTCTTCAAGGAGGGGGGCCAGTACAAGATAACGCTATTGTAGAGGGCCACTTGCACTATGCCGAGCTGAACGACGAGGGGCTCATGGTCGAGGTTGATGAGGACCGGAAAAAGGAAGATGGAGTGTTTAAGGCAAACCGCGTTTTGATGGAAGTGTCGGAATTGACTTTCGTCCTGACACGCCCAACTCATGAGGCTTACGTGGAGGAGATTATCGAGCAGGCTGGCGAGCGCAAAATTTCCCTCGCCGAACCTTATCAAGTAATCGACAAGGATGAGCTTAATGCTGGTAAAATGAATCGTGATCAGCTTTCGAATACCGAAAAGGCGAGCATTGCTGATAAGGGAGAGGAACTTACCATCGAATTACTCGACAAACTCGAAGATGCCTATCTTGATGCCCGCTCATACGATCGGAAAATCCGGACCCAGTTTCTTGCGGCCTCTTGGGATTGGATTCGTAATGAAAAAGGTGAGGAGGAAGCTTCCACCTATATCGTCGAAAAAGAGATTTGGAAAGATCGTCGTGCTGAGGATGCCGAGAAGATTAAGATTTTGAGTCTTCGGGCGCCTTCTGAAGTCACTTTTAAGGTCGACCCTCCTTTCACTTTAGTGCTCGAGCCTGGCGATCTTGTTAAGAAGGTTAATGTTGGTGATTTGAGTGCCAAACTCCGCGACGATACTTTAGTGTCGGGTAAGGTCCTTCCTAGCCCAGTGATTATGGGGGTCGATGCTCTGGATTTTCGGACTACTGCACAGCGTGCTGAGGTTGAAGGGCTTGACCCGTTTCCTGTTATCGAGGGCACTTGGCTCCTGACTCACGAAGCTCATCACGGGAATCATGATGGACACAGTGAGGGTAGCAATGTTGACCACCGAAACGAGTTCAAGAAGATTTGGGACTGCCACATGGCGTGGCTAAGAGCTGAGACAGAGCGGCTTGAAAAAAAGGGCCGTGTTCCAACTCTTAATGATAAGTTTCGCGTGAATTGGGATCAGATTCTTGCCTACGGGGGATTGGGGTATGATGCAGAAAAAGTTTATGAGGAAAGCAAAGCCCGGACCCTCAAGCGGAGTGGTCTTTTCGATCTTGACGGGTTTGCAGGCGCTAATCACAAAATCCACGGGAAGAAGTTTCCCCATCTTGAGATTCCACGCGCTAATGTTGGGTTTGAGTCCACCTTTACACCCAAGTGGAATACTTACTACGCGATCTATTTTACAATCACCGGTTTACATGGTCTTCACGTGATAGGTGGCGCTCTTGTCCTTGGTTATTATTTGTTCTTTGGGCGTAAGATGTATGACTCTAACCCGGAATGGTTAGCAAATCGGGTCGAAGTAGGTGGGCTTTTCTGGCACTTTGTTGATCTCGTCTGGATCTTTCTCTTTCCGATTCTCTACCTAATGTAATCCTCACTTTTCCTGACCTCTAAACGCAAAAACTTATGGCTGATTCCATCAAAGAAGTAAAAAAAGCGAAGAAGCTCTATCTATTTATCGGGACCCTGTTGTTTGTCTTCACCGTCGTTACGGTGATGGTAGCGTCGGTTGAATGGTTAGACTTCGGTGGCCATGGATTTGATGCAATGGACGCAACAATTGGTCTTTGTATCGCTGCATTTAAAGCGACACTCGTGATGCTGATATTCATGCACCTTAACCACGAGCGTCCGATGGTTTATTTTTTCTACGCTCTCGGATTAGTGATGGCATTTTTCTGTATGTGGTTGATTGGTTGGTCGATCAGCGATCCTATCGAGTTTGGGAATGAGTCTTACAGCGATGGTTTCTACGATCCATCCAAACCAGCAACGGACGTTCACGGTCGATGAGCTGAAAACTAATAATAAAAAGACATGTCGATCAAAGGATTCCATCTTATTTTTATCGCGATAGCTTCGCTGTTTTGTGCTGGTTTTGGGGTGTGGGCGTTGTTCCTTGATGAGCAATCCTCCGGACTTGGTGTTAAAGCTTTTGGCATATTCACTCTAGCTGTTTCAGCAGGCTTAATCGTCTACGGTTTTTACTTTAGAAAAAAATCGAAGAACATCATCGTCTAGATCTCAGAAAATTATGATTACATCATCCTCAATTCTTGCGTGTGCCACTTGTGCGAACGCTTTTAAGCATGGCGGCCAAGATGCCGCAGGCTGGGCGATTGCCTTGATGCTCCTCGTGATTGTTCCACTCATTACCATGGTGGTTTGGTTCATGCTGAAAATTGCAAAACGTGAGCGCGCCGGTTTGGATTCTCAGTATTGTGACGATTACGTCGCTCCCCCTAATAACTCCTAATTGTTTTACCCATGTTTACATTACTCAATTGGTCAAAATGGCTCGGGATTCCCGAGAATTACTCCGATCACGGCGGCAATGTCGATCACCTCATCGATATTGTTCACTGGTTTATGTTTGCTCTCTTCATTGGGTGGACTCTCTTTTTCCTCTTTTGCCTCTGGAAGTTTAGGGCTTCAAAGAATGCTAAGGCTAGTTACCACGGCGTCACAAATCATGTTTCTAGTCATCTGGAGATTGGTGTGGTGATCATCGAAGCTGTTCTTCTGCTCGGATTCGCTTTCCCTCTCTGGTGGGAGAGGACCGATAATTTTGAGGAGGTCACGCAGACCGATCCTGCTCGGGTTCGTGTCGTGGCATACCAGTTTGGATTTGGTTACCACTACCCTGGTGAGGATGGGAAGTTCGGCCGCATTGACCGGACCCTTGTGAGCCGGCCGGGAGATCCCTGCATTGATCCAGATGATCCAAATGGCTATGACGATTTCGTTTCAGGCATTTTGAAGTTACCGGTGAAACGTAATGCGATCCTCCAAGTCACGTCGACGGATGTGATTCACAACTACTCGATCGTGCCGATGAGGATCCAACAGGATGCAATTCCGGGTCGTGATATTCCGATGTGGTTCATGCCAACCAAGGAGCTTGAGACCTATGTCGTGTGTGGTCAGCTCTGTGGTGAGAACCATGCGAATATGCGTGGAGTCATGGAGGTTGTAAGCCAAAAATCCTACTCAAGTTGGGCTGCTGAACAAAGCAAGGCATCTCTCGAGAAGTCCCAGGAGGCTCTCGAAGCTGACAAGGCGGGTCTTGCACAAAATTAGATCTTCCTTACTCGTATTAAAGATAGCCGGAGTGGCAACGCCGGCTGTTTTTTGCCGTGTTTAAAAGGTGCTTTTTTTACAGCACTTGACCGCGGTGCTACCTTTCCCCCCATGAATAAGTCGGCTGGGTTCTTTTTTTTGATCACTTTGGCGTTGGTTTCCTGTGGAGACTTGCTTGAGGTGAGGACAATCAGCCCGAAAGCTCAAAGATCATCAAAATTCAGCGAGAGTGGAAACGGGATATCGGGAATGGGCGGGTATGCAGACGCGAAGGTCAAGAAGGAGAGTGAAGACATCGCTGTTGGAATGACTCCGGAAATGGCCGGTTATCTCCCTGAGAAGGTGGGAGATGACGTGGTAGTAGGAGATATGAAGCTCCCGTCAGACGATGACTTTGAATGGGCCCCGATGAATTTGGATACTGAGTTTAAGCTTGGCGACAAGTTTAAGAATCGTCCTAAAAAGAAAACTTCTTGGGTTTCCAGCTATCAAGAGGCTCGGCGTGAATCAATGCGCGAGGGGAAGCCCTTATTAATATGGTTCACCAAAACAGGGAGTCCGGGTAGTCCGATGTGCGCCCGCTTGCAGCGTGAGGTTTTTGCAAAGGCTGACTTTGAAAAATGGGCGAAGGCAAAATTGGTGCGGTTAAAAATTGATGCGACCGGCGGCAAACGGGAGGTGGATGAATTTGGCCAGTTGACTGGGTCGGTTACCGCTCGGCGCAAGTATGCCGAACGATTGAAGAAGCAGTTCAATGTCTTGGGCTATCCAACCTTGGTTGTGCTTCAACCTGATGGCGCGGTTTACACTCGCGAGCGCGGCTTTAGTCGGGGCGGAAAATCCGAGCTATGGGGAAAATTAAAAAACGCAGCTCTCACAATTGATCACAATCATGGGGTATGGGAGCGCAAGATGGCAAAAAGAGGATATCGCAAGTGGATGGGAATGAATGACGAAGTGGTCTTTGCTAAATTGACCCGTTACTATAAGGGTAATCTCTGGCTCACCGAGCCTGATGGGAATCTTATTAAAACATCCCAAAAATATCTCTCCAAAAATGATCGGGGATGGATCATCGCAGAAAAGGAGAAGAGAGGGCTTTGAGTTTTTATTTGGGGGTAATGAGCGATCGCAAAAACTACGAACCCTCTAGAGACCTTCCTAATCTTTTCTTAGTTGTTCGTCTGGCTGGCAACACGGATAAAAATTCTTGGCTCATCACCCGCGTAGATGATGCGGCGGAGCTTGAAGTCGAGTCCAAGGTTAGAATCACTATCAACTATTTCCAGCTCGCTAATCATCCAATTTTGAAGGTCCGTACTGCGTTGCGCCACAAAGCTGTAGGTAGGATCATTGATTCTTACATTGACCGATATGGTGCCAGTCGTTGTGTCGTGCAAAGTGATCGGAGTGATTCCCGAATCAGCAGGATTTCCGCCAAAGAGGTATTCGTCCAAGTTAGAAAAACTGTCGCCATCGCTGTCATCTCCAGCCGCCGCTCCCGCCAAGCCTAGATTAGTCAGGTAAATATTGAATGCGGTTACGGTTTGAATGTAAGGAGTGAAATCTTGAGCTTGATCGATGTCTGATCCAAGTGGCGCGAAAAGGTTTGGTGAGCCAAAGGTAGAGCCCGATGAGCCATCATCGTATCCTAAAAGTGTTTCAGAGGCATCATCGATAGGAGAAATTTCAGAAGAGGCATCGTTTTCGAGTTCGAAGATTTCAGAGCTACCGACACCATCAAGTGGAGCAATTCCTTCACCGGCAGGGCCGAAGATAATGGTGCCGGCGGAGTCCTTAAGCATGAAGGCAGTGTTGCTGGAATTGATCCGGATGTCATCAAGGTTGGTCCCTGTGATGAAACCTGGTGTTTCAAGGTGGATATTTGTCCAAGCATAACCATCAGTGGCGATTTTATTGACGCGATTGATTTCGGTATCAAGTCCACCAGCCATGCTGTTCCGTTCGATGAAGGTAAGTAAGGTGCCGTGGGAAATTGAAGACCAGGTGGCGGCATCGCTCAGAACAATCGTAGTGGAAGCTACAAACTTTCCCGAAGGAGCAATTTTTCCAACTTCGATAGTCCAGTTGCTTAAGTTGATCGTTCCAGGTGTGTTGTCACCCACGACTGCGAGTTCAAACCAGTTCCCACCGTTTCCGATGATTCGGCCAAAGTGGGAGTCGGTGGAAGCCGGAGCTCCATCTCCATCTGCGGCGGCGGTGCCACCATTTAAATAACGATCGGGCTCGACCGCGTTATATTCATTGAGGACGACGGTTGGCGAGGGGTGTAGGACTTCGAGTAGAAAGACGAGATAGCTGAGATTGTTTGCGGTGGAACCACTATCGATTTGGATGGCTACTTCGTAGGTGCCTATGTCTGCGGTGGTCAGCAGGCGATTACTTGCAAGAGTCAGAGTGGCTCCATCGATTGTCATTTCTATAAAGTTGGGCATCGTGAGGCTCGTCACGCTGTGGGCTGAGTCGAAAAAGCTGGCTTCAGCGCTGTAACTTCCTCTGATTGCCTTGGTGGTGGAAATCGGGGTGATTCGAGGGGGGCTGCTTACCGCAAGGAAGCCATTGAAAAGTTGTACTATTGAATCGTTGCTCCAGCGATTGGGCCGACCATAGCTGGAGGAGCTTCCGTCGTCGTAGTTTATATTGAGAGGATTGGTTGAAGCGGAGGGGTTGGCTTCCAAGCGGAAGACCTCGCTGTCGCCAACCGCGATCGGTTCGTCGCCAATTCCATTGTCATTTGAATCGGAGAGGGCGATGTTTTCCCCTGACGGACCGTAAATGATCTGATCGGCGGCATTTTTCCACGTGAACCGGGTGTCATCACTGCCGATGGGAGAACTGGGAGGGTGGGTGCTGTTGTCCTGATCAATGACAATAGAATCGTGCATCCAGATATTGGTCCAAGCGTAGCCATCGATATTAAGCCTAGAGGTTTGATTGAAGCTCGTGCCAAGGTAACGATTGCCTTCAGAGAAAGTGAGAACAGTACCGGCAGGAATACTTTCGAGTGCGACATGATCTGCGAGTTTAAGGATCTGGGTGCTATCCTTGTTGGTGATTTCAAGAGTCCATTTTCGGATGTCCGAGTTTTGGGTGACTACAAATTCAACCCAAGCCCCTCCATTACCTTCGATCCGGGAGAAGAAAGAATCAAATGGCGCGCCGGCCTCGAGTTCGTCACCGCCACCAAGATATTCCTCGGTGCCCACGGCATTGTATTCGTTCAGGATGATGGGAGTCAGAGCAGGTAGAACATCGATTTGGTATGTTTGAGATTTTTCGCGATTGGTGTTGTCGGTGGCAATAACTTGAAAGGTATGTGATCCGATATCGTTGTTGGTTGGGATGCCAGTAAACCTACCAATACCATTGCTCACGGGGATCAAGCTCAGCCATGCTGGAGCATTTGAAAGAGAGAGTGAGATCGTGTCTCCGGGGTTTGGGTCAATTGATCGAACTCGGTATTCCGATACCGAAAGCGAAGAACCAGCGATAACGCTTGTCTGGAAGGGCATCACAAAAAATGGGGGAAGGGGTGCCGGAACATCCGATGAAATTCCCGGGGAAGCAATATCGTCGCTCGGATCGTCGCTTTCGTATGCCCCAAGAACACCATTACTGCTAAGCTCCCCAGGAACGGATTGACCATCATTGTATTTTGCGAAGCTGAATCCTTCGGTGGCCGCTCCAAAGGTAAACCGGTCGACCAATCCTCCGCTGTTATTGAAAAGGTTGACCTCGTCCCCCGCAGATCCAAGGCCTGGGAAGTTGCTGATTTCGGCGTTGGCAATGACACGGATAGGGAGATCAAGATTCCATAGAGAGCGGAAAGTGGTGTCGGAAGCATCGTTGAGCACAATCATTGAGGCTCCAGACTGCAGCACGTAAGCGGGAAAGCCCCCGGATGCCCCGGCAAGGCGGTCGTCGTCGTCGAAGCTGTATCCTGCTATGTTTATGGCCGTTGATCCCGTGTTAGTGATCTCGAACCAATCGCCATTGGCGGCGGTATCTGAGTGATTGCTATTCGACATGACCTCGGTGATTCTAAGTTGGGCACTGAGTGGGAGGGCAAGAGCTGGAAAGAGCAGGAGGGTCTTGATCATGTTGTTAATAGAACTAAGGTAGTTTTTCTTTTCGTGAGTTAAAGAGGAAAGAATTTTACGAGAACTTGTTTGGTGATTTGGTGTTGAGACTTTCCATTCGTTAAGTGAATGTCACTCATGGCAGTCGCATTCGCATCACTCGGGACAGGATTAATAGTCGGCTTAATTTTCACTGCTTGCAAATTGCCACTTCCAGCACCGCCGTTTTTTGCTGGAGTCATGGGGATTGTGGGCATTTGGGGAGGGAGCAAATTATGGCTCTTGCTCGAGCAAGCCTTAAACCGCTAAACACGATGTTAATTCAGGAAATTATAAGAAAGAAGCGGGACGGTCAGGCTCTGAGTCGTGACGAGATTAGGCATTTTGCACAAGGAATCGGGGATCAATCGATTTCGGAGGGGCAAATCGCCGCTTTTGCGATGGCCGTCTTTTTCCGGGGGATGTCGCTTGATGAACGGGTAGCCTTGACCGAAGGAATGCGGGACTCGGGAGAGATTCTTTCATGGGACGATCTCGATGGACCGGCGATTGACAAGCACTCGACTGGTGGGGTGGGTGATAATGTTTCTCTAATCTTAGGGCCATTGGTCGCAGCTTGTGGTGGCTATGTCCCTATGATTTCGGGTCGCGGGTTGGGACATACCGGTGGGACGCTCGATAAGCTTGATAGCATTCCGGGATACCAAACGATGCCATCCAATCAGGTGTTTCGCAGAGTCGTGAAGGATTGCGGGGTTGCCATTATTGGTCAAACTGCTTCGCTGGCCCCCGCAGACAAACGATTTTATGCCACCCGCGATATTACGGCGACGGTAGAGTCGCTTGACTTAATCACCGCCTCCATCCTTTCCAAAAAGCTAGCGGCGGGTTTGGAAGCCTTGGTGATGGATGTTAAAACAGGGAGCGGAGCCTTTATGAAAGACTATCCTGATTCGGTGGCGCTCGCCGAAAGTATTGTAGGGGTTTCCAATGGGGCGGGAGTCAAAACGAGTGCTCTTGTGACCGATATGAATGAATCCTTGGCGGGAACGGCGGGCAATGCACTCGAGGTTTTGGATGCCGTAAAATTTTTGAGAGGGGAGGGCGACCGCTCGCGGCTTGAAACTGTGGTGATGAGTCTTTCCTCCGAATTATTAGTTCTGGGAGGTTTGGCCAAGGATCGAGATCAAGCGCGCCGTGACCTAGGGCGAGCTTTGAATTCTGGGAAGGCAGCACAGATCTTTGGCCAAATGGTCGAGGGACTAGGCGGGCCCGGCGATTTCGTAGACGAACCCGAGAAGTATCTTCCAAAGGCGGAGGAGATTGTTGAGGTGAAATCGCCTAGAAGTGGTTGGGTGGCACACATTGAGACCCGTGAGCTTGGGCTAGTGGTGGTCGAACTTGGTGGTGGAAGACGGCGGGCGGAAGATAGAATCGACCACGCTGTCGGATTGTCGGAGCTTCCTCAATTGGGGCAGCAGGTGAGTGAGGGTGATTGTTTGGCTTTAGTCCATGCCCGCTCGGTGGAGGAGGCTGGATTGGCTGCGGCTAAGGTTTTAATAGCTGTCACTGTGAGTGATAGCCCATCTAGCGGCCAACCGGTCGTCTATGAAGTTATCGAGGAATGATTACGAAAAAAGACCGCAGACTTGGCTGCGGTCTTTGAAGATTTTGTAAAAGAAATATGGAACTACTCAGCGTAAGCGGGGACACCATGCTCCGCTACGTCAAGACCCTCGTATTCTTCTTCTTCGCTGACACGAATGCCAATCGTAGCCTTCAGAATACCGAAGACGATGAATGTGAAGAGGAAGGCAAATGCTCCGATAGCAAGAGTTCCGAGAATCTGAACGCCGAGAGTTGCCTCGCAGTCGGCTTTGGTAAGGAATCCAAGCCCCACTGCTATTGTTCCCCACATCCCAACCACTCCGTGAACAGAGATGGCACCTACAGGGTCGTCGATTCTGATCTTATCAAGGAAGAGGACCGAGAAGACAACCAAGGTTCCACCGATTCCGCCTGCGATAACAGCACCGATCAAGGTGAATTGATCTGCACCAGCGGTAATCCCAACGAGGCCGGCAAGAATTCCGTTGAGGGCCATGGAGAGATCCGGCTTTTTAAGAACAGCCCATGAAGTTGCGATGGCAACAAGCCCGCCAGCAGCGGCACCAAGAGAAGTTGTTACGATCACGTAGGATATTGAACTTGGATCAGCTGAGAGGACTGAGCCTCCGTTGAATCCAAACCACCCAAACCAGAGGAGAATCGCTCCGATTGTTGCGAGAGGCATGCTGTGGCCGAGGATTGGCTTGATACCTTCCTTCGTATATTTGCCCTTACGAGCACCGAGGAGAATCACAGCAGCCAAAGCGGCAAAACCTCCGAAACCGTGAACAACCGAGGATCCAGCAAAGTCGTAGAAACCTTTCGCATCGAGCCATCCTCCGCCCCACTTCCAGGAGCCAGTGACTGGGTAGGCAAAACCCACAAGGAGAACCGCGAAGATCATGAATGATCCAATCTTTACCCGCTCTGCAACTGCTCCAGAAACGATTGTCGCAGCGGTCGCGGCGAACATAGCTTGAAAGATGAAATCAGCAAACCCAGTCTGGCAAAGCCCTGTGCCACCATAAGAAATATCAGTGCTACCATAGTCAGCATTGGTGATCGGTGAGCCAATGGCGAAAAATCCGTTGAAGTCTCCCGGATACATTCCGTTGAAACCGTAAACTGCGTAGAGAAGAAGTCCGGAACAGATGATAAAAACATTTTTGAAGAGAATATTTACCGTGTTCTTCTTTTGGGTTAAGCCTGACTCAAGAGTTGCGAAGCCGAGGTGCATGATGAAAACCAGGAATGCTGAGAGTAAGATCCAGAGGTTACTGAGACCGAAGAAGGGAGCGTCCTCATAGCGATCATAGTAGCCATCCATAGCAGACCTTTGGGTATCGCTTAGAGCGGAAGTTTCTCCGCCAAGTTCGACATACTTGAAAATGGCCTTACCGATTAGGTCTACTGCTCCTTCATCATAATCATCATGATCAGCATCGAGCATCTCAGCGGTGACGGCGTATTCTTCGGAGGCAGGATCAAATCCTTCCGCGTTTGATTCGCCGAATCCGGCGAGGAAACTGACTGTTAAGGTTAGCAGCCATGCCTTTGTCATTTTTTGTGTTAGCTTTCGCATCTTTTATATTGGGTTCGAGTTGAACGAGAAGGAGTGAGCAACGGGTGTGCCACGCTTTGATGAGTGAAATTCATATTTGGCATGAAAGATGCTTACCCCCTAGTCGCCGGGCTAATGGTCCGGAACACAATTCGATAAATTATGACGAAATACCGCCATTCCATGAAATCCTTCGGAGCATTCTTAGCGATGCTGTTCCTTAGCTCAGGCTCTCTTTGGGCTCAGGGCGAGACTCCAACCGACACCGGCAATACAGCCTGGATGATTACTGCCACGGTTCTTGTGCTGATGATGACTCTTCCTGGCTTGGCCCTTTTTTACGGCGGGTTGGTGAGATCTAAAAACGTCCTCTCGGTATTGATGCATTGTTACGCGATCGCGGCATTGGCGTCGATCATGTGGGTGGTCTTTCTCTACAGCTTTGCCTTTGACGAAGATTCAGGCTTGTTAGGAGGTGGCTGGTTGGGAGGTCTTAGTAACGCGTTCTTGAATGGGGTGGAGGGTAATAACTCCAATGGAGTTCCGAATACGGTGTTCGTAATGTTTCAAATGACTTTTGCCATCATCACCCCTGGTTTGATCGTGGGTGCTTTTGTAGAGAGAATGAAATTTGTTGCGGTGATGGTTTTCACTGCGTTGTGGCTGACCTTAGTTTATGCTCCCGCAGTTTATTGGGTGTGGGCCGATGGAGGAATCATGCTTGGTTGGGGAGCCATTGACCTTGCTGGAGGAATCGTGGTTCACGCGACCGCTGGGGTATCTGCGCTGGTTCTAGCCAAGATGATCGGGCCACGTCAGGGTTTCCCGAAGCAACTTCAGCCTCCTCATAGTCCGGGCCTTGTGATGATTGGTGCTTCTCTCCTCTGGGTGGGTTGGTTTGGTTTCAATGCCGGTTCGCAGGGCGGAGCCAGCGGAGCGGCAGGGATGACAATGTTAGTGACTCATATTTCTGCTGCCACAGCTGCGCTGGTTTGGTGCCTCGTAGAGCGAATCCAAACAGGAAAAACCGGGGTGGTTGGAATCGCGACCGGAATGGTGGCTGGCTTAGCTACAATAACGCCGGCTTCAGGTAACGTTGGTCCAATGGGGGCTCTTTTGATCGGGCTTTCGGCCGGAGTCATTTGTTACTTCATGTGCGGAATTGTCCGTCACAAATTGAATATTGATGACTCACTCGATGTCTTTGCAGTGCACGGGGTGGGTGGCATTTTGGGGACGATTATGGTCGCATTTCTCGGTGCCGAAGGTGTCCTCGGAGGCTTGGGGCTTAGTGTTAAGAATCCTGAAACTGGTGAAACTTATTCTAGTATGGAGCAGCTCATTATTCAGCTTAAGTCGGTGGGAATAACCGTCGTTTGGTCCGCCGTCGCAACAATCATCATTGTTACGCTTATCAAAAAGACTGTTGGTTTGCGGGTTTCGGAAGAGGTTGAGGCAGAGGGTCTAGATTCTGCCGAGCACGGTGAAACGGCATATAACTTTGATGCTTGATTCTAAGTTTGGGGAGTAAGCTACCATTAAAGACACAAAGCGGGCCCTAACCGGTCCCGCTTTTTTTGTGGATATTAGGCCTGTTTAGGATCTTGGACTTCGAACGAGTTGGTGACGATCTGACAAACAAATAAACAAGTGATTTCGCCATAGAAGGTTTGGACGAGAGGCCAAATCAGAGGGCCGAAAAACGAAGGGCATTTTGAAAAAATGTAATTTTTATACAAATGAAGTAACGCAAGTGACACTGGGCGCGTCACACTTTGTAGATGCTTAAGTTTACATTGTGATCACGATGTTCCAGCGAAAAGCAAAGTTCCAGTCGTTTTACGAAAGACAAAACTATGAAAACACCCCCCCCAACATCAACAGTCAGCTCTTCACGCTATGATGCGGACAGCAGCTTAAGGCTCTACATGCGCGAGATCAGTGAGACTCCTTTGCTTACTTCGAAGGAAGAAGTCGAATTAGCAGCCCTAATCAAAAAGGGTGATCAAGATGCCAGGACACGAATGATTAAAGCCAACTTGCGTCTCGTCGTGAAAATTGCACAGGATTATTCAAACTATGGCCTTCCTCTCATGGATTTAATTTCGGAGGGCAATATTGGACTAATGAAGGCTGTCGAGCGCTTTGATCCGGCAAAAGGAGGGAAACTCTCAACCTATGGTTCATGGTGGATCAAGCAATCGATCAAGCGAGCCCTTGCCAACCAAAGCAAGACGATCCGCCTTCCAGTTCACATGGTTGATAAAATTGCGAAATTGCGCCGTGTCATGGCGCTGCTCGCCGAATCTTATGGTCGCGAGCCCACCGACGAAGAATTATGCGGGGAAACTGGAATGGCTCCCAGGAAGCTCTCGCTCCTAAAGCGGGCAGCACAGCGGCCAACTTCTCTGGATTCGCCTGTGGGGGACGAGGAACGCTCAAGTTTCGCGGAAATCATTGGTGATGAGCATGCTGAAAACCCTTTTGAGGTGCTTTCTGACAAAAATATGCTCAATCAGATCGATTCTCTGCTCGAGGTTCTTGATGAGCGCGAATCAAAGATTATTGAGGCCCGGTATGGTCTTTGTGGTAAAACTGCAATGACATTAGAAGAAGTTGGGTGCGAATTTAAGGTCACCAGAGAGAGGATCCGCCAATTGCAAAATATTGCCCTTGATAAAATGCGGAAAAGCTTGCGTATAAGAGAGAAGCCGAAAGAGGTTTTTCTCGCGAGAAAGGCTTCTTGAGGTTAGATAACACAATCCATTGCGATTGGGATCGTAGGTGTGAAGAGCGGCAGGGGTGACCCTGTCGCTCTTTTTCTACAAAAATGAGGGATCACTCGTGATCGTCAATTTACAGAGCGGAGCGGGTGGATACTAACTGGAACACCCGGGCTGTAGAGTTGTGAGATGGGTTCGTCTCCGACTGAGAATTTTTCCCATTCTAAAGGGGCTTTACTTTTCTTCCCGACTCTAGCCTTGGTGAATTGATAGGGTGAGTGGTGAACTTGACCACAGTGGATTTTTCCGCTCCGTGATTCTGAAAAGAGGAGGTAGCGCTCGAGGAGGAAGAATTCTAGTGATCCAGGCTCTGCTGTTTGGAGGTGGCCGGAGCCTTCGTAATCAAAGACGGCTTCCTCTTCGCAACCTTTACGCTGACAGCGATAGGTCGATCCTTCGGTCGACATCTGAGCATGTTGATAGGGGAGATGAAAAAATTTACGGGCCACTTCCACGGCAATTTTTTGGTCGCAATCGAGCGAAAAAAACCAAACTCCGGGCCGCCCCTGTTCATCGTGCACATATGCCCTGATGTTTAATTCGAGAAAATTGGAAAGCCCGGGCATTGTTGGGAGAAAGCGTGGCCGAACCTTTCTCATAAAAAAAGGGACAAGACCGAGGTAGGTTTTCCCTTCGTGCAAATCCACAGAGAGGCGATCGGGAATTCGTTTCGCGATTTCATCTCTGTCGATTTCCCAATGGAGGAAAAGGAGATTGCTCCAAGTTTGAAACATCACAGGAGGGCTTGCGGGCTTTTCGCGGACGGCGAGACGGTCCTCTAGGGTCGGAATTCTCATTGGAACTTCATAGATACTCGCATTTCCGCTGTGAGCAACGCTTGCATTTCCTTTACTGACCTGCTTTATCTCCGGCTCCCATGGCAGACGAAAAAGACCGTAAAACCCTCGAAGAGCGCCACCAGATGTCGGATCTGGAGCGCCTGCGCCACTCCTGTGCTCACGTACTGGCGACCGCGGTTTCACGGATTTGGCCAGATGCTCAGTTTGCCGCCGGACCCCCGGTCGAAGGTGGTTTTTATTACGATGTTGATTTAGAGCATCGGATTTCGCCCGATGATTTTCCTCAGATCGAGGCTGAGATGAAGAAAGTAGTGAAAGAAAATTCTTCTTTCGAGCGAATGGTGGTGAGCCGTGACGAAGCAATGTCCTTGGCAAAGGCAGGTCGTTTGGCTGCGGTTAGTGAGCGTGAGGTCGAATCGGTGTTTAAAGTGGACCTCCTTAACGACATTCCGGAAGACGAAGAAATATCGATCTTTAAGAACGGCGATTTTTGGGACCTTTGCGCCGGTCCTCATGTGGGCCGGACCGGCAACTGTAAGGCCTTCAAGGTAATGTCAGTCGCCAGTGCGTTTTATAAAGGAGATAAAGATCAGCAATCTCTCCAGAGAATTTATGGAACTTGTTTCAAGAATCGCACGCTCCTCGACGAGCATCTCGAGCAACTTGAAGAGGCAAAAAAGCGTGATCATCGTCGCTTAGGCAAAGAGATGAATCTTTTTGCCTTCGATGAATCGGTGGGGCAGGGCCTTCCACTTTGGAAGCCAAAAGGCGGAATTATTCGTCGTCAGCTTCAAGACTTTATTACCGAGGAACTCGACAAGCAGGGATATTTTCAAGTATTTACGCCGCACATCGGAAAACTTGGTCTTTATCGAACTTCTGGACATTTCCCGTATTATGAGGATAGCCAGTTCCCGCCGATCGTGGAGCGAGATGCCATGAAAAAGCTTGGGGAAGAGGGTGCGAAGTGTAGTGATTTAGTTAATTTCATTTCGACCGGTGAAATCGAGGGCTTTCTTCTCAAGCCGATGAATTGCCCTCATCACATCAAGATTTTCGACAGTGAGCATCGTTCCTACCGTGATCTTCCAGTGCGACTCGCGGAGTTTGGAACGGTTTATCGATGGGAACAATCTGGTGAGCTTGGCGGATTGACTCGCGTCCGTAGTTTTACTCAGGATGACGCCCACCTTTTCTGCACGCCGGAGCAGGTTGGAAAAGAAATTCAGGGTTGTCTCGGTCTTGTGAAAAAGGTCCTCAACACTCTGGGCATGAGCGATTATGGAGTCAGGCTTTCCCTTCGCGATCCAGATAGCGACAAATATGTGGGCGACCCTGAAAATTGGGATAAGGCGGAAGCAGCCCTTCGTGAAGCCGTCCAAACTCTAGGTGTTGATTACACCGAGGAACCTGGAGAGGCCGCCTTTTATGGCCCCAAGATCGACTTTGTGGTGAAGGACGTGATAGGCCGGGACTGGCAACTTGGAACGGTGCAGGTCGACTATAATTTACCCGAGCGCTTTGACCTCAGCTACGTTGGCTCTGATAACAAAGCACATCGTCCGGTCATGATCCATCGCGCACCTTTTGGGTCGCTTGAGCGGTTTGTAGGACTTCTTATCGAGCACTTTGAGGGCAAGTTTCCGACTTGGCTCGCTCCTGAGCAGGTGAGGATTCTTCCGATTTCCGAAAAATATTCCAAAGAAGCCGATAAGCTAGCAATGGAACTTTCCGAGGCTGGGGTTCGCGTTTCGGTCGACCACGCAGGTGACAAAATTGGCGCCAAGATTCGCCTTGCGCGCATGGATCGAATTCCTTACCTTGCTGTCCTTGGTGCACGTGAAGTGGAAGAAAACTCCGTGAGTGTGCGCCATCGGGATCAAGGCGATCTCGGCAGTATTTCAACGAATGATTTCGTCAGTAAGATTTCCCAAGACATCTCCAGTCGATCGCTTTAATGATCGGCTGTCATCCATTTGCGTGTCCCACGTATGAGAGATGATACTAGCATGTGCCGTTCCTCGGCTGATTTTAATCCTTTCGGATTCAAGGTGGCTTCGTGTCTGCCTGAGTTCTTCCCCTCATAACCACAACCTGCCAAGACCATAGCTAAGAAGAAAAAAAAGTTCAAAAGAGCACGCCGGGATATGACCCGAGTGAACGATCGAATTCGTGCTCCTAAGATCCGTGTTGTTTACGGTGAAGATAGTCAACAGCTCGGTGTCATGACGACTCGTGAAGCGATCGATAAGGCCAAATCAGTGGGGCTCGATCTCGTTGAGATCGCCCCCAAAGCCGATCCTCCGGTTTGCCGAATCGTGGATTATGGTAAATATAAGTATGAGCAATCTAAGCTGAAAAAGACTTCAAAAAGCAAAGGTCCAGTAAAGATGAAGGAAGTGAAATTTCGGGTCCGCACCGAGGAGCATGATTATAATATTAAGTGCGCTCGTGCTGAGAAGTTTCTCGATGAGGGCAACAAGGTTCGCGTGCAGCTTCAATTTCGTGGACGTGAGAATGCTCACCGCGATATTGGGTTTGAGGTCATGGAGCGGGTCAAAGATGATCTTGCTGGAATGTCCCACGTTGATATGGAGCCCAAGTTAGCTGGTCGTGCGATTGGAATGGTTCTCTCACCGATTGCAGCTGAAAAGCGTGAGCGCCGTTTCATGCTATCCCACGGGGAGCTTATTCATGAGGATGAGGCCAAGGATCATGAGTTTGACGACTCGGATGACATTGAGAAAGAAGAAAGTCACGAAAGCGAAGAGAGTCACGAGGACGAAGATGAGTAAAATCTCCCCTAAATCCTTCGATGCTTATCCTGTTTGATATCGATGGCACTCTAGTTGATACTGGAGGTGCGGGAGTGACCGCTCTACAGGACGCTGCAGTTGAAGTTTTTGGTGGAGTAGGTCCGCCCCTTGACCTTGCCGGGAGTACCGACGGTGCAATTCTTCGTGGATTTTTTGAATATTTCGAGCGTCAATACGATCCGGCAATTGAAGAGGGATTTTATCAATCCTATTTGTCTCGAATAAGAGAAAATTTGCAAAACCCCAATTATGGAGGTCACCTTCTCGGGGGCGTGAACGCACTGTTAGCTTCCTTGAAAGAAGAAGGTCATTCGTTAGGGCTTCTGACTGGGAATATCGAAAGGGGAGCTATGCTCAAAGTTGCTTATCATGGGATTGCCGATTATTTTCAATTTGGCGCCTATGGAGATGATCACTGGGACCGGAATAAGCTAGGTCCAATCGCTCTGCAGCGGGCCGAAAAATCGATAGGGTTGAGATTTTCGCAGGATGAAATTCTGGTAATCGGCGATACTCCTAAGGATGTCGCTTGTGCTCATGCTTTTGGGGCAAAATGTGTCGCGGTTGCGACCGGTAATTTTAGTGAAGAGGAACTTGTTGCCTGCGGAGCTGATCGGACTGTTCCTGATCTTGAGGGGTTCTCACTTTAAAGTTGCTGGTGACAAGTGATCTAGTCCGGTCACCGGGCACTTGTTCAAGACTCTTTTCTAAAATCGAAAATCAGATCCAAAATAGAGTTTGCGTGCGGTTTCGTTGTTAACCAATTCTTCGGAAGACCCTTCAATCATTACTTTTCCTTCGACCAGAAGAGATGCGTGATCAACAATATCTAGGGTTTCACGTACTTGGTGGTCGGTAATCAAAATGGAAAGGCCGTCAGTATCTCTGAGTTCACGAATGATTTTGTGAATTTCCTGCACTGCAATGGGGTCAATCCCGACGAAAGGTTCGTCGAGTAGTAGTAGTTTTGGTTCGGTGCAAAGACAGCGGGCTAGAGAGAGCCGTCTTTTTTCGCCGCCTGAAAGAGCCAGAGCCATTGATTTATGCACATGCGTGATCCCGAAGCGCTCAAGTAAAAAATCGGCTCGTTCGTGACGTTCTGTTTTCGACATCCCTTTGCGGGTTTCAAGAACAGCAAGGAGGTTGTCCTTTACGCTGAGTTTCCGGAAAATTGATTCTTCCTGAGGAAGGTAACCCATCCCGTGTCGGGCCCGCTTGTGCATGGGTTGGCGGGTGATTTCCTTTGAGAGAAAGGAAACCCGACCATGGTCGGGGCGAACCAGGCCAGCGACCATATAAAAAGTGGTGGTTTTCCCCGCTCCATTAGGGCCGAGTAATCCTACGATTTCTCCTGGATTTACACGGAGTCCTACTTCATCGACTACCTTTCGACCACCGTATGATTTTTGGAGTCCTTGGACTTCAAGGAGTGGGGATTGGGTGCTCATGTGCTGCTTATTTTTTTTCTGGGGCTTGTGGAGGGAATCCGACCTTTGTGAGCCAGCCAGTAGGGCTCCATTCTACGAAAAGCATTCTGCCCCTAACTACCGCTTTGATCCATGCGTCATCTGAAATTGAAGTCATAGCGTAGGATGTCCCTTTGTCGCCTTTATCGGTTACATCGCCCATCATGAAGCCAATTTTTTTTCCACGAAAAGTGATCGTGGAGTTTTCTAGCTCACCTCCTTTACTCATTTCATAAAGAGCGTTATCTCCTCCCATATAGACTTTTTGTCCGTCCTCAGTTTTGCCGTTAACCCGGACATTTCCACCCGCAGTAAATTGTTTGAGCTCTCCAAATCCACCAAATTTAGCGAGTGGGTCTTTCTTTGATTCCTCGGATGGAAGTTTTTTTTCAGCTTCTTTCTTCTCAGGAGGGTAGAATATCGCTTTGAGCTGTTTGTCGCAGGTCATGGTCAGTCCTTTACCTTGGATTTTCACTTTGCCTAGGTAATCAATTTCGTAAGATTCTCCATCAAGGTAGATTCCTTTGCTACAAGAAATGAGCAGAGTGTCTGGTTCTGGTTCAAAAAGTCCCTTGAGGGGGTCTTCGATTTCATCTTGGGAAGGTGCTGGAGAGTCGGGTTGGGAAATCAGGGTGGGTTGGCCGGCCGAATCTAAAAAGTCCACCATACGTTTAGCGGTTGCTTTGTTACGCGCTTCGGCTTTTTCATAACTTTCAATCGCTCCAAGATCAGGCCTTTCCTTTGGGGTCACCAGACGTTCAAAGCGCGCAAGATCCTTGTCTGTTACGCGGGCAGGGGGAGCTGCAAATAGAATAGGGATGACAGCGAGTAGGATGAATGGCTGTAATTTCATTGGGCTTTAATATCTTTTTTTTGCGGAATCTTAAATTGGGCGGTGGCCGGCCCGAGTAAAATAGCTTGGCCGGTGGTGAGAGAGAAAATTCCGCCTTTTGATTTGGCTGCAAATTTTCCATCGGATCCAACCATAAGCACTTCGCTTTTGGCAACCAGTTGCTCCTTGTTTACGAGGTAGTCAGCGGATGAGATAATTGTGGTGGTACGAATAGCTCCCTCTTCATCGAAAAGCCAAACCTTAAGATTCTCTCCTTTAAGAATGGTCTTATCGGTCCGCCTGTCGTCAGCGACCGTGACTTCTTCTATGGTCAAGAGTGAAACCTTTTTTTGGTCATCGTCATAATAGGGAAGAATGAGATCTTCAATTACAGCTCCCGCAGGCACATTAAGAAGTGATTCCTTTTTTTTCTCGCTAGGGTTTTCGGTGTTCCCTTCTTTTTGCATGGTGGATCTTACGCGCTTCTCCTCCTCCTGGCACGAGGGTAGGATGAAAATCAAAATAAGAAGGAGAGGCTTCATGATTTAGGATGAGCGGCGCGATGAATCGCGAGAAGGCGCGTCAGAACGTTTTCGATTTGATCGAGTGGGATTTGGTTTGGGCCGTCGGAGAGAGCTTTGGCAGGGTTCTCGTGGACTTCCATGAAAACGCCATCGACTCCAGCTGCGATAGCGCTTCGAGCCAAAACGGGAGCAAGCTCGCCGTCGCCCCCAGTTGTTCCTCCAAGTCCTCCGGGGCGCTGGACGGAGTGGGTAGCATCAAAAATGACTGGAACTCCCTTCTCTCGCATCCATGGCAGTGATCGCATATCAGCAACAAGATTATTGTATCCGAAGGTGGTGCCTCTTTCTGTAATTGCGAAGTGATTGCAGTCAAAGTGTCGGAGTTTGCCTAAAATAGGATCGATGTCCCACGGAGCAAGGAATTGGCCTTTTTTGACGTTTACGGGACGACCACTTCGAGCCGCCGCCGCGAGGAGATCAGTTTGTCGGCAAAGGAAGGCTGGAATCTGTAGAAGGTCGATACTCGTGGCTGCGACTTCAATTTCTTCGGGGTTGTGAACGTCGGTAGTGACGGGCACGCCAAGATTTTGGCCAATTTCACCAAGGATGCGGCACCCTTCTTGAACTCCGGGGCCACGGTAGGAATCCACCGAAGTTCGATTGGCTTTATCGTAAGAGGCTTTAAAGACGAATTTGATCTCGAGTCGGTCAGCGATTTCTTTCAAAGCTCGAGCCATGCGCCAAGCGAAGTCTTCGTCTTCAAGTCCACACGGACCAAGAATAAAAAACGGGTCACCACAGCCTACCGTGAAGTTTCCAAGCTCGAAGGTATTCATGAATCTGTGCTGTTGAGGGGGGCCGTCGAGACTTCGTCCAAGAGTTTACGGAGGTTTTCAGTAGCAACCTTTAGCATGTTATCTTCCGCTTGATTCAAATTACCTTTGGTTTTCTCAGTGAGCATTTCCAAAGAATCTACAACGCTCTTGGCTGCCCGGATGTTTACATTGGTTTCGCCTGTTGCGGGATTTGGGATTCGCCCTAGAAAAAGCCCTCCGTTTTGGGCTTGAAAATAGACAAATGCAGCAAACCGTTCGTCCGGGGTTTCTGCCTCGGAAGGTGAATCACTCATGGAACGGAGGCTATCTGAGCTGATCTGAATTCTCAAGAACTGCCTTTTTCTAAAAAAGTTCAAGAGATGGCTGGGTTGGTCCAAGTGTGACAGGTTGTCGTTCTAGGCTCAGGAGAGGCGCGACATTATGACGCGATTGAATTGATTCCCACGGATGTTTTCCCGGTAATTTGGGGATTTGAGTGATTGGCACATCTCTTGCCAATAGAGATGACAAATCAACTTGGCCAGAAGGCCGCTATTTAAAAACCAAATTAATTAGGAAGAAAAAAAATCATGGGAAAAATTCTAGGAATCGATCTTGGGACAACAAACTCTTGCATGTCTGTCATGGAGGGTGGTGAAGCCACTGTTCTCGAAAATTCGGAAGGTGCACGCACCACTCCTTCAGTCGTTGCTTTTGCAAAAAACGGAGAGCGTCTTGTCGGTCAGGCCGCCAAGCGTCAGGCCGTCACCAATGCTAAAAACACGGTGTTTTCGGCCAAGCGTTTGATTGGACGTAAGTTTGAGGAACTTACCGACGAGGACCGTCGGGTCCCTTACGATATCGTAAAGGCTGAAAATGGTGATGCGCATATTGAAGTCGAAGTGGAGGGTGGGAAAAAGGTTTTTTCGCCCCAAGAGATTGCCGCGATTGTTCTCGGTAAATTGAAGTCTGACGCTGAGTCTAAACTTGGCGAGACAATCACAGAGGCAGTCATCACTGTTCCTGCTTATTTTAATGACTCTCAGCGGAATGCGACGAAGGCAGCCGGAGAAATTGCCGGTCTTAAAGTTCGTCGTATTATCAATGAGCCTACCGCAGCCTCGCTTGCTTACGGGCTTGATTCTAAGGCTGATCAGAAAGTCGCTATTTACGATCTGGGAGGCGGAACCTTTGATATCTCGGTATTGGAAATTTCCGATGGCGTCTTTGAAGTGCTTGCGACCGATGGTGATACCCAGCTTGGTGGTGATGATTGGGACAACGCTCTGATTGACTTCATCGTGGCTGATTTTAAGGAAAAGGAAGGCATTGACCTCTCAGGTCAGCCCGACGCTCTCCAAAGGATCAAAGAAGAAGCAGAGAAGGCCAAAATCGCACTCTCTTCATCCCAGAACTACGATCTCAACCTGCCCTTCATTACGGCGGATGCCACTGGTCCCAAACATATTCAGATTGGTCTCAGTCGGAACAAGCTTGAGCAGCTTACCGATCGTCTTTTTGTTCGGACGAGGAAGCCAGTCACTGATTGTCTCAAAGAGGCTGGAGTGAGTGCTGGTGAACTTGATGAGCTCGTCCTTGTGGGTGGAATGACCCGTATGCCGAAAGTGGTCGAGACCGCGAAAGAATTGGCCCATAAAGACCCCCACCAGGGTGTCAACCCCGATGAAGTGGTGGCAATAGGCGCTGCGATTCAAGGGGGAGTTCTCCAAGGTGATGTGAAAGACGTTCTTCTTCTCGATGTCACCCCTCTTACTCTTTCCATTGAGACCGAAGGCAGCCGTGCAACCGCGATGATCGAGCGTAATACGACTGTCCCCGTTAAAAAGTCACAAGTTTTCTCAACGGCAGTTGATAATCAGCCCGCCGTGGACATCCGCATTTGTCAGGGGGAGCGTCCACTCTTCGCTGACAATAAGCTTCTCGGAAATTTCCAGCTTTCCGGAATTGATGGTGCTCCTCGTGGAATGCCCCAGATTGAGGTGACCTTCGATATCGATGCTAATGGAATTCTCCACGTCTCCGCAACCGACAAGAAATCTGGTAAGGAGCAGAAAATTTCGATCGAAGGATCCAGTGGTCTCTCTGAGGAGGAGATTGAGAAAGCAAAGCGCGAAGCCGAAGCTCACGCTGAGGAGGATAAGAAGCGCGCCGAAGCTGTTGACACTAAGAATAAGGCTGAGTCGATGGTTTATCAGGTCGAAAAGCAAATTAGCGAACTTCCCGAGGAAGCTCCCGCTGAACTTAAGGAGATGCTCACCGGTAAACTGGACGCCGTAAAAGGCGCTCTCAAAGCTGAGGATCTTGATCTAATAAAGTCCACCACCGAGGATCTCGAGCAATCCCTTGGTGAACTTGCACAGGCCGCTCAGGCTGCTGGTGGAGCCGGAGGACCAATGCCCGACATGGGTGGAGCTCCTGATGTCGGTCCTGCTGACGAAGACGATGGCGAGCCCCGCCAAGCAAAGGGTAAGGTGGTCGACGCTGAAGTCGTGGACGCTGAGAAATAGACTCCTGAAAGAATCTTACTCATCCCCTTGTTTGAAGGAGATGGGTGAAACAACCAAACAACAAACATAAAGAAAAAAATGGCTAGTATTAAACCACTCGGAAACCGCGTCCTCGTGAAGCGGCTTGAAGCAGAATCAGTCTCCGCTGGAGGCATCGTTCTTCCTGACTCTGCTCAGGAAAAGCCCCAAGAGGCTGAAGTAACCGCTCTCGGTACCGGAGGTACTGATGAAAATGGAAAGGATATCGTATTCGATGTCAGTGTCGGCGACAAGGTCCTCATCTCTAAATACGGTGGCACCGATGTCAAAGTAAACGGAGAAGATCAACTCATCCTATCCCAGTCTGACATCCTTGGTGTTCTCGAAGACTAATAAACCCACTCTTAAACTCTAAACATTCAATAAAGATATGGCTAAACAACTCCAATTCGATGAAGCAGCACGTCAGACCCTACTCCGTGGTGTCGAGAAGCTCGCCCGCGCCGTCAAGGCAACTCTAGGACCCTCTGGTCGTAACGTCATCCTCGACAAAAAGTTCGGTTCTCCAACCGTGACCAAGGACGGTGTGTCCGTGGCCAAGGAGATTGAGCTCGAAGATCCATACGAGAACATGGGCGCACAGCTCATCAAGGAGGTTTCCTCCAAGACATCCGACATCGCTGGTGACGGAACCACAACCGCTACGGTGCTCGCTGAAGCCATCTACAAGGAAGGTCTTCGTAACGTCACTGCTGGCGCCAACCCAATCAGCCTTCAGCGTGGTATCCTCGAAGCTTCTAAAGCGATCGTGGCTCAGCTCGCTGAAATTTCAAAGGAAGTCTCCGATTCAAAGGAAATCGCTCAGGTCGCAACTGTATCAGCTAACTGGGATAATGAGATCGGTGGCATCATTGCCGATGCCATGGATAAGGTTGGTAAGGACGGAACAATCACCGTCGAAGAAGCAAAAGGTATCGAAACGACACTTGATGTCGTCGAAGGGATGCAGTTCGATAAGGGCTACCTCTCTCCTTACTTTGTGACCGATCCAGAAAGCATGGATTGTGACCTTGAAA
>CESO01071348.1_pt1 | contig 30308 bp, 29 predicted proteins | sample 356341 | NCBI WGS metagenome assembly CESO01 (sample SAMEA2621812, study PRJEB7988) | marine metagenome | biome: marine biome (ENVO:00000447); feature: deep chlorophyll maximum layer (ENVO:xxxxxxxx); material: "saline water (ENVO:00002010), including plankton (ENVO:xxxxxxxx)" | depth 35 m | reverse complement strand
CGCTTCGTGGACGATGATCGCACGACCGGTCTTGTTGACCGAATTCACGACCGTCTCGACATCCATCGGGGATATTGTCCGAAGATCGATGAGTTCGATGTCCCGTCCACTCGATTCGATGGCGTTCATGCAGTGGATCACCGAGGCGCCCCACGAGACCATGGTCATTTCACCACCTTCGCGGACGATCCTGGCCTTGCCGATGGGGACCGTGTACTCGTCCTCCGGGACCTCTTCGCGGAAGGCCCGGTAGATGCGCTTGGGCTCGAAGAAGATGACGGGATCGGGATCCCTGATGGCGCTGATCAGCAGTCCCTTGGCGTCGTAGGGTGAGCTGGGCATCACGACCTTGAGTCCGGGTGTGTGCGTGTAGATGGCTTCGGGGGAATCGCTGTGAAGCTCCGGTGCGTGAATGCCTCCACCAACCGGAACCCTGACTGTCATCGGTACGGTCAGGCTGCCACGGGTTCGCGTCCGCATGCGGGCGGCATGGGTGCACAACTGGTCGTAGGCTGGACCGAGAAATCCCTCGAACTGGATTTCGGGCACTGGACGGAGTCCGTTCATGGCGAGTCCCACGGAGGTGCCGATGATGCCCGATTCGGCAAGTGGAGAGTCGACGACCCGCTTGCCCCCGAAACGCTTGTGCAGTCCTTCCGTGACCCTGAAGACACCGCCATTGGGACCGACGTCCTCTCCCAGGATGAGAACGCGTTCATCCTTCTCCATTTCCTGGATGAGGGCGAGATTGATTGCTTGGACGAGTGTTAGGTTCGCCATGGAATTCAGATCCTTGTTCAGGCGTGAGCCTTGTCCTTGAGTGGAAGCTGTGAAGGGTTCTGTCCGAGACTGCTTGTGCGAAGCGTGCTTCGTTGGGCCTTCAGATTGTCTGACATCGATGCGTACATGCTGTCGAACATGTCGTTGCATACCGGATCAACGATTTCCTCGGCTCGCTTCACGACTTCGGAGATCAGCTTCTCCGCCTCCGCCTGCATCTCATTCTGCTTGTTCTCGTTCCACAGATCTCGTTTCTCGAGATACATGCGGATTCGAATCATGGGATCCTGCTTCTCCCATTTGGAAACCTCGTCGGCGTCTCGATATCGACGGGCATCGTCTGCCGTCGTGTGATCACCTAGCCGGTAGGTGGTGGCCTCGATGAAGGATGGTCGCGACTCGGTCCGGGCGACTTCCGCGGCGTCACGAACGGCCTTCACGACGGCGAAGATGTCGTTTCCATCCACCTGTATCGTCCGCATTCCGTAGGCCAACGCACGCTGGGCAACGGTAGGGGCCGAGCACTGGATCTTCGTGGGAACGGAGATGGCCCAACCATTGTTCTGGCAGAAGAAGATCGTCGGTATGTCCAGATTGGCCGCGAAGTTCATGGCCTCGTGGAAATCACCCTCGCTTGTCGCGCCATCGCCGAAGAAGGTGCAGGAGATGGATTTCTCGTCTCGATACTTGTCCGCCCAGGCCAGACCGACGGCATGGAGCATCTGGGTCCCGATCGGGATCGCCAGTGGCGTGATGTGCAGATCGGGATCGATGTGGTTGCCACGTTCATCACCCATCCAGTGAAGAAGAATCTTCTCCATCGGAAGGCCTCGCCAGAAGAGCCCGGCGTTCTCCCGATAGCAGGTCACCAGCCAGTCGGATTGCTGCAGTGCATAGGCGGCACCCAGTGAGGTGGCTTCCTGTCCTCTGTTCTCGGGATAGGTTCCCATTCGTCCGGATCGCTGCAGCTTGAAGGCGATGACGTCGAATTGACGACAGACCATCATGTGTCGATAGAGATCGACGAGATCCTGATCTGGAATCAGGTTCTTGCCGAGAGATTCGTCGAAGGTGCCATCAGGCTCGAGAATCGACAGTCGTTCAATGGTTGTTTCGAAGACGGAACTAACCGGCATTGATCTGCTCCTTGATGCCGCCTTCGGCCACTCGCTTGCGTGCCAGGGCCAGGGCGGCATGCCCTGTTGTCTCATGATCCGAGGCCATCTTGAAGACGGTCATCGTAGTATCCTCGATCCGCTCGATCATGACCTTGAGCTGTTCGGGTGTATGACCCAGATACAGTCCTGCCAGATGAATCAGGCCGCCGGCATTCACGATGAAGTCGGGGGCATAGAGGATCTCGCGTTTGGTGAGCCGTCGAGCGTCCGCATCGGGATCCCGGAGAATGTTGTTCGCCGCTCCACAGACGACGCGGGTTCGAAGGCCATCGATGGTGTTCTCATCGAGTACCGCGCCCATGGCACATGGAGCCAGCACGTCGCAGTCGACGGCGAGTATCTCCGATGGAGCAACAGGCTTGGCATTGAAGGTCTCACAGGCGAATCGGACCTTGGCTTCGTTGTGATCCGCGACGATCAGCTCGGCTCCACGTTCGTGAAGCAGACTGGCCAGATGCGTACCGACGCTGCCCAGTCCCTGGATGGCGACGGTGAGGCCGGCGAACTGATCACGGCCCATCTGTCGCAGACTCGCCTGCATTCCATAGACCACACCCATGGCGGTGTGGGGGGAGGGATCTCCACCCTGACCTTCTCCGGTTCCGCCCATCACGTGGTCCGTGGTCTCGAGCATCCAATCGGTGAATTCCGGGGAGACGCCAACGTCCTCGGCTCCGATGTAGGTGCCGTTGAGCGTGTCGATGAAGCGTCCCATGGCTCGAGCACGATCCCGTGACATCTCGGCATCATTCTCGGGAAGAAGGATCACGCTCTTGGCACCACCCATCGCCAGACCGGCGCAGGCGGACTTCCACGTCATCCCTTCCGAAAGCCGGAGTACGTCGTACAGGGCATCTGTCTCATGCTTGTAGTGCCATCTTCTGCAGCCACCGAGCGCATTGCCCAATCGAGTCGAGTGGACCGCGATGATGGCCCGGAGGCCCGTCTCCTCATCGACGTGGTAGCAGACTCGTTCATGGCCATGTTCAGCCATGGCGTTCAGAGGGCTGAGGTTGTTTCTTTCTTCGTTCACGGATCGGTTCCTGAAATGTTCCAAGGTGTGGTAGATACGGTTGCCGCAGTCCGATTCAGGACTGGTCGAACGCCTTTCGAAAGGCCGGATAGGCGGAACCTTCTCCGAACTGCTGAATGGCGTCTTCGTCGATCTGCTTGCCCGTACCTTGCACGGACTCGACAGGTGTTCTCTCCGGAATGAAGTAGTCCGAGTTGGGAAGCGTGTCGACATACGAGTCCAGCTCGTTGGCGAGCGTTCGCATCGTCTCGTCGGTGTTGTTCCGGAGTTCACGAAGGTTGTCCATGATCCGCTTGCGTCCCAATGCGAATACATGGTTCACCGTCGCCATCTCCAGAGCCTTGGCCTTGCCCTCGACGCCGTTCTTCAGTGAACGGTCGATCCTCGAGAGGCAGCAGGACATCGCGTGGATCCAGATGACGCATATGCTCAGTCGCTTCTGGATGGTCTGTCTGGTGATCAACTCCTCTTCGTGGACCTTGAACATCATCTTGACCTGATGACTGAACTCGCGAACCATGTCCTCGAGCGTGTTGACATGACCCTTCAACTCGCTGTTGAAGCCGGTGATCCGGGGCGCCGCAGGACGAACGTTCAGGAAGAGCTCGATGGCGATCTTGATGGCCGCCTTGATGTTCTTCTGGGGGGCTGCTCGAACACCGAGCATGTATTCGCCCAACTGCTTCGATCCGTAGGAGAAGAGGAAGGAGTGCATGACCTGATTGGCGCCTTCGACGATCGTGTTGATCCTCGAGTCACGCCAGAGTCGCTCCACGACGTTCTCCGTCATGTATCCCTCGCCGCCCATGATCTGGAGCGCCTCGTCGCAGCAGGCAAAGCCCATCTCCGAGCAGAAGACCTTGCAGATGGCGGTCTCGAGCATGATGTCGTCGTCCTTGCGATCGACGATGCCCGTGGTCATGTAGAGCATGGCATCCATGGCGTAGCACATGGAGCTCATGAAGGTGAGTTTCTCACGCATCAGTTCGAACTCACCGATGGGGCGGTCGAACTGGTATCGATACTTGGCCCACTTCAAGGCCTGCTCATACGCGGCCTTGCCGGCACCGACCATGCCGGCTGCCAGGGTGCATCGGCCCCAGTTGAGACAGGTCAAGGCGACATTGAGGCCTCGCCCTTCACGGTGCAGAAGATTCTTTCGCGGGACCTTGACGTTCGTGAAGGTCAGACGAGCCTGCCAAGTGCCGCGGATGCCGCACTTGGAACGGTTCCGACTGGTTATCTCGATGCCATCCATGTCCGGTGTGCAGATCAGGGCCGTGACCGATTCCTTCGTCTTTCCCGACTTGGGATCAGTGACCATCTGCTTGCACATGACCGTGAACATGCCTGCGAAGGCCGCAGACGTCGCCCACTTCTTCTCACCGTTCAGAATGTAGTACTCGCCGTCTTCACTGACCTCACACCGGGTCTCTTGACCGGCGGCATCGCAGCCCACATTCGGCTCGGAAAGGCAGAAGGCGCTGAGCGTGTCTTGAGAGACTCGCGGAAGCCAATATTGCTTCTGTTCTTCCGTTCCGAAGAGTGCAATCGCGCCACAACCGATCGATTGGTGGGCGGAAACCACGACGGCAGTGGAGCCACAGGACATGCCGATGCGTTCGAGGACACGGTTGTAGCTGGTGATTCCAAATCCACCACCACCGTATTCAGCTGGAACGATCATGCCCATGACACCGATGTTGAAGAGTCTCTTCATGCACCAATCGGGAATCTCCTGCAGGCGATCGATCTCGGCCGACGGATGCTCGTTGCGCAGATAGGCGTCGAGCTCTGCGAGCAACTGATCACAACGAGCCGTTTCTTCAGGGCTCTCCTGTGGAAAGGGAACGATCAACTCGTTCCTGTAGTTGCCCCAGAAGAGATTCTTCACGAATCCCATGGTCTCCGGATCCGGACCCAGCATTTCCTGGGCCTGCTCGATCTGCTTGCGATCTTTTTCCGAGATGTTCTTCAGGTTGTCAGTCAGATTCGACTTGCTCACGTCACAGCTCCTGATATGTGATCAGCGTTGGCCTTCGAAGAAGGCATTCAGTTTGTTTCGGGTTTCTTCAGTTCCACGAAGAGCGACCAGCAACCGCCTTTCGGCGGCCAGCCCGGCATCCAGGCCCAGCTCCACTCCCGCATGGACGGCTTCACAGACAGCCATGGCCGCGGCATTGTCACCCACGGCATCACGGATACCGGAAACAACCTCAAGCGTTGCCTTCGGATCCATCTGCTGAACGGTTCGTACCAGTACATGGTCTCGATTTGATTCAACCCAGGACAGGGCCGTCGATACGAGTTCATCTGCCGAACCGGCAAAGGCATCGATCAGTCCTTCCGGGACGTCTTCCGTCGTGAATGGCTTTCCGTGTGCGGTGGCTTCAATCGCCGTCGCGACATCGACTCTTCCCGGGAGTCGCTGGGTTCCACCCCATCCGGGACAAAGGCCCAGACCAGCTTCCGGAAGCCCGATCGGATAGGCACGCGACTTCGTGTTGACTCGGGTCGCCACGATTCCGGTGCAATGCAGTGCCAGCTCGAGTCCACCTCCCAGAGCCGCGCCGTTCACGAGGGCCACGCTGGGACAGGGAAGATCGGAGATGCGGCGGAAGATCCGGGTTCCTTCGGCAAGGTACCGTCGCAGTTCCTCGTCGCCGAGCGAGTCGATCTCCTTCAGATTGGCACCAGCGACAAAGACCTTCTCATCGGCACTTCTGATCAAGAGGGTGGCGCAGGTGTCCGGAAGTTCATCAAGGGTCCTGTCGAGCCTCTCGAGAAGCGAGCGATCCAGAATGACCAATGGCTGCTCGGGGTTCTCCAGCGTGATCAGGGCGACATTGCCCTCCAGAAGTTCCATGGGTAACGATTGAACTGTCTGTTGACTGGAAAAAGCAGTGGTAGTCATGTCGTACTCCCTTCCTTTTTCGGAAGGGGGATCCTCCGTGGCGGTCGAGCGGGCCGGCCGCAGTTTCTCGAGGTCACCAAATGGTGACATGTGAACGATGGTCCTTCTCGCCCTGGATAGGGCCATGCGACTAACTATCGCTTTGAGAGTGGTTTAGGGGCCAATAAACCTATCCACGAGGGATTGGGCTGCCATTGGCCAACACCGGACCTGCAAGCCTTGCATTCTAGTCGAGGAGAGCCTTGTCGGGGGTCGATCTGGATGGCTTGTGGACCAAACAAGCCCTGAAGAGGGCTTTAAAGGGGGTCGGCTCATTTGGATCCGAATATTCGCCCCAACCGCTCCTGAGCTTCATCACCAACAATGACATCAGCTGAAATCTGAGCCGCTTTTTCGAAGGAGGCATCCTCCAGCGACCCTTCCAGTTCATTGAGCCAATGCTTGGTGATGGACAACGCCTGACGACCACCCTTGGTGAGTCTTTGGGCAAATTCGAGGCATCGCTCGTCGAGGTCGCCGTATTCGACGAGTTCATCAACCAGCCCCAACTCGAGCGCTTGCGTACCGGGCATGGTGCCGCCGGCGAGAAGGAGTGAACGAGCTCTACCAGAGCCTATTCGACGAATGAGCCAAGGTGCCACGACAGCGGGGCAGACACCCAGTTCGACTTCCGGATACCCAAGCTTGGCTTCCGGATGGCTCATGGCATAGTCACATACCACGGCCAGGCCGCAACCCCCTCCGACAGCTGCTCCCTGAACGCGGGCAATGGTCGGTATTGGAAGTCTGCGAATCGATCTCATGGCTCGGGAAAGGCCGTGCAGCATGCCCGACATTCGCCGAGCATCGTCAAGGACGCCCTTGAGGTCCATGCCGGCGCAGAAGGAAGCCCCCTCGCCGGCGAGAATCATGACCCTGGCATCGTCGTTGCCAGCGATGTCCTCGAGGGCGGCCTCCAGTTCATTGATCAGTTCCAGAGACAACGCATTGCGTTTCTCGGGTCGGGCCATGGTCAGCGTGACGATTGAACGGTCATCTATGGAGAGTTTCACCTGTGACATGTCGTTCAGTGTACGACGACCAGCCTCAAGTCAACAATTCACCACATTCAGGGCAGCTGGCGGCGAAATCCAGACCCTTGAGGTCGTAACCACATCGTTCACATCGATTTGATCTACGCCGATGCCTTCTCTGGATGGATTGATACCCCTCGGCGACACCCTCTCCGATACCGATCAGACCCAACAGGGGCAGACAGACGATCCACAGCACTATCCAGGCCACGCCCGTCATGACGCAGAAGATGAACCATCGCGTATCGACGACTCGCCCCGTCGCCGACTCGTTCGCCAGAGGGATCGTCGACTCCTCGAGTGCCCGACGTATTGGAATGGACAGTTCCATTCGATCCGAAAGGGGCGTGAGCGTCTGTGTCACCTTGATGATCTCCTCGAGCTCATCATCGAACGTCCAGCTGATACGTGGATCCCGGATCACATCGGCGGTGGTGAACGGCCATCCTGCTCTTGCCGTCTCGAGAAGGATATGGATCACACCCACCCGATCGACTCTGGTCGGATCGGAACGAAGGATCTCCATGTCGTAGTCATCGTTCATCACCACGTCGAATGTCATGTTCGTCGACGAATCGAATTCCTCGACGGTCATCTGCAGGGTCAGGACGATCAGGAGGGCGAGTGCGCCAGTCAGAAGCAGTGAATAGTCGACTCGCGTCGTCCATTTGGTCTGCTGACGATCCGCGGACTGGTAGTTCAATCGTCGATGCCATCGTTTGAATCGTCGGAGATATCGAAACATCCGCTAGTTCCAGGGGGTTCCAAGCAATGTTCGAAGTCCATTGCCGGGATTCTCCTCGCGTAGAAGCGATTCTCCCACCAGCGCCTTGTTGACTCCGTGAGCATTGAGATGATCCAGATCAGCCCTGGTTCGTATGCCCGATTCACTGACCGTGATGTTCCTGTGTTCCTCGACCAGATCCAGAAGACGAATCGTATGGTTGAGATCCGTCTTCATCGTCTTGAGATTGCGGTTGTTGATGCCGAGCAGGGAATAGCCCGGATGCGGGAATCCGATATGTCTCTGGAGACGAAGCAGCGATTCCATGTCATGGACCTCGACAAGGGCGGTCATGTCAAGTTCATGGGCGAGAATCATGCAATCGAGTATTTCACCTTCGGAGAGGACTTCCGCGATCAGCAGGACGGCATCGGCACCCATGAGGCGCGATTCCCAGATCTGCCATGGATCGACGATGAAATCCTTACGGAGCACCGGCAGCGATACGGCATCGCGTACGTTCTGAAGATGATCGGGTGTTCCACCGAAGTAGTTGGAATCAGTGAGGCACGAGATCGCTACTGCGCCGGCATTCTCGTATTGTAGGGCTATGCCTGCAGGATCATATGGATCGCGGAGTGTGCCGGCCGATGGACTTCTTTCCTTGACTTCAGCAATGACATTGAATCCACTCGGCCCACGACCGTTCGCGACTGAACCGAAGAAGTTCCGTGCTGGGGGCGCCTCACCGATGCGTTCCCGAAAGACATCGAGTGGAGTGACCTTCATCGCGTCATCGACTTCACGTCTCTTGTGGCGAATGATTTCTTCAAGGGTGACGCTCATCGTGATGGTCCTCGGTTTCCTTTCGGTGAATCAACCCGTTATAGCCGCGGTGACGACGAACGATCAAGGAGCGATCGCTCAGGTGAGTGATTCGGGCAGCAGCTGGCTCTCCATATGGATGATCCCCATCGCTGTCTTGGCGCTCGTTATTTTCATTCAGATCCCCAATTGGAGACTGAAAAAACCACGGATTTTCAAGCCCGCCTTCTCCTCCACATCCGGGCTGGTTCTGTTCGTGGCGGCTTTGATGGGCGGTCTGCTGGGTACCCAGATCGCAATGCAGATCGGGTCACCGAGGCTGGAAGGTGGGGAATACGACCTGTCGTCGACGCTGCCCCTGATGATCGGCAGCTACATCGGGCAGGGCGTCGTCTTTCTGCTGGTACCCGGGCTCGTTCTGGGGCGAGGTCGAATCCAATGGAACAGCCGTCCCATGTCCTGGTTCCGAGCGGTGCTGGCCGGTTGCCTTGGCATGATCATCGCGCTACCGATGACCCTGGCCGTGGCACAGGTGGCGGGGGCCGTACTCGAATGGTCGACAGGGCAGACATTCAACGAGATCGGCCATGGAACGCTTGTTCAGATCAAGGAGGCCGCCGCCGATCCGGATCTCGTTCTCGTGCTCATCGTGTTCATGGTGATCGTCGTGACGCCCATCTGGGAGGAGATTCTCTATCGAGGACTTCTGCAGGAATCGATAGGCTCACACCCGCTGACCGAGGGCGAGTCCCCCTGGGTGTCCATCGTCATAACCAGCCTCATCTTCGCGACCATGCATGGTGCCATGGTCGACCTCCGAGGACTGGCGGCACTCTTCGTCCTCTCACTGGGATTCGGCTGGATCTACGTCAGAACCGGGCGACTGATTGCGAGCATCGTCATGCATGCCGCCTTCAACGCCTTCAACATCCTCGTTGTGATCCTGTAGGCACGTGCTGAAGCCGGGCAGCTCGGCTCTTCCCGGGCGCCGCTACAATCCGATCATGCCAGAAACCGCACGACGTAGAGTTCTTACTGGAGACACCCCGACCGGTTCCCTGCACATCGGGCACTGGGTGGGTTCCGTCAAACGCAGAGTCGAGATACAGGAGACCCACGATTGCTTCTTCCTCGTGGCCAACCTGCATGCGTTCACCACCAGAGCGGACAAGCCGGAGGATATTCGGCGTGATTGCATGGAGGTGGTCCGGGACGCGCTGGCGATGGGAATCGATCCATCCAAGGCGTCGATCTTCCTCCAGACAGAGGTTCCGGCCATTCTGGAGTTGACCTATCTGTTCTCGATGCTGCTTCCCTACAACCGCGTCATGCGAAATCCGACTCTCAAGGATGAATTGAAGGTCAAGGGACTCGAGGACAACTACTCGTTCGGGTTTCCGCTCTATACCGTCGGCCAGACCGCGGACATCCTGGCGTTCAGGGCTCATGACGTACCGGTCGGCGAGGACCAGGTACCGCACCTGGAGTTGACGCGTGAAGTCGCCAGGAGATTCAACAAGTTCTATTGCGGCGTTCCCGACAAGGCGCCCGACGAGGAGCATGTCGATCTTGGTGGCGTGTTCCCGATTCCCGAAGCGGATGTGGGCAAGGTCGGTCGACTCGTCGGTACGGACGGCATCCAGAAGATGAGCAAGTCCCTGGGCAACAGCATTCTCATCACGGATACCCCCAAGCAGGTCAAGAAGAAGCTTGGAAAGATCTACGTCGGCATCGACAATCGTCAGCCCAACGATCCGGGCGAGGTCGATCCGGAGAAGAATCCTCTCTTCCAGTATGTCGAGACCTTCATCGATTCAGACGACGAGGTGGCCGAACTGAGGGATCGCTATGCGAGAGGTGACAACATCGGTGATGGTGTCATCAAGGTGCGTGTGGCCGAGGTCATCAGTGAACTGCTCGAGCCGATGCAGGAACGCCGCCGCCAGTATGAATCGGACGATGTCGTGATGGACATCCTTCATGATGGTTGTCAGAAGGCCATCGCGGCGACGGAGGAGACGCTTGCCATGGCCAAGGAGGCCGCCAGTCTCCGCTTCTTCGATCGTTCGATAAACATCTGAGTCAGGGTCTTGGATGATGGGCCGCGACAACAGACTTGAGTCGGCTTCTGTCCACGTGCGTGTAGATCTGGGTGGTCGCGATGTCGGCATGACCCAGAAGTTCCTGGACAACGCGGAGATCCGCGCCGCCGGCGAGTAGGTGTGTGGCGAATGAATGTCGCAGCATGTGTGGATGGACGTTGTCCATCCCGGCCTTCTTGGCCAGTCGTCGGACGATCTGCCAGACGGCGACTCTCTCCAGTGGCCGACCCGTATTGCTCAACAGGAGTCTCCTGTCGTCACGTCCGTCCTCGAACCGGGTCAGTTCGGGGTAGAGATCCTCGACATACTGCCTGATGGCCTCGCGTGCGGGTACACCTACCGGCACGAGCCGTTCACGATTCCCCTTTCCATGGACAAGAACGACTCCGAGTGTCTCCTTGTATTCATGGAAACGGACGGCTCCCACTTCGGAGGCTCTCAGTCCGGCAGCGTACATGAGCTCGAGCATGGCTCGATCCCGCAGCCAGAGTCGACCGGAATCCGGGGAGGCCGCTTCAAGAAGCAACCGCATCTGTTTGGGTGACATCACCCCGGGCAGACGTTTCCAACGCGTCGGTGGAATCAATGGTGCTGCTGGATTTCTATCGATTCTCTTTTCAGCTTCGAGATACCGGAAGAATGTCCGAATGGTGGATAGATGCCGGCTGATGCTCGATGGTTGCAGATCACGTTCTCGATGAAGTGATTGCAGATGATCGGCAAGTATTCTGGCGGTCACCTCTTCTGGAGAGGAGATACCCCTGGCCTCGAGCGATTCGACCATGCAGTCCAGATCTCTCTGATACGCCTCAAGCGTCGCCGATGACAGACCCGCCTCTATGCGGAGCCAGCCGAGGACTTCACGTACCGGTTGGTCGAAGTTGGACATGTTCATGCTGTCGGACGGTCAGGACTACGGCTACACAGGTTTTTCTCTCGACAACCTTCTCACCACAGGCTCTGGACCGGTAGATGGAACAACCCGACCAGTTGCCGAAGCAGGTGGACATGGTCTGTTCGAGGGATCCCAGACTGAACAATTCCTGGCACTGGGACAATCCCTGATCAACACATGGGCAGAAATCACTTTCTACGCCAACCGTTGGTTGGGCATGATCGGAATTCGAATTGAAAAAAGGGCTATGAGCCATGTTCAGCCAGAGATCTATCGGCGGTGAACAGGTTCCTTGGCCACAATGATGTGCAACCAAGATCATCAGGTGGCGCAAATAATGCGCGGATGATGGTTCCAGGCGCAGTGAATTCCACTCCCAATCGTTTCAAAGCGGGCTGGCAGTGCCTTCAGCCGGTCTCTGATTCCGGCACGCATCTTGCGATAGCTGAAGCAGAACGCCAGGCAGGAGGCCGAAGCGCATGGATGACACTCGTAGTAAGGCAAGACAGCTCATCAAACTGGCCAAGGAGGTCAGTGAAGATGCGTCCATTGGTACACAGCTGGGTCAGTCGGTGCTTTTCATGGCACAGGCGGCTGCCGCGACACATGTGAGCCTTCTTGGAGGAAATCCCGGTTCCGGGAACTCCAGAGAGGACGCTCGCTCATGAACTACGGTTTCTACCAGTCTGCGACGGGGTTGATGACACAGGTTCATCGTCTTCAGGTCTCCAGCAACAATCTGGCCAACAGCGAGACCTTCGGTTTCAAGGCCGATCAGGTGACCACCGCCCAACGACTACCTGCTCGACTGGAAGGCGGCTTCGCTTCGGATGCCCAGCACATGCTGGAGACACTGGGTGGAGGTCAATTGTCGGATCCGACCAGATTCGTCATGCAGCAGGGATCATTGACGCCCACCCAGGGTGAACTGGATCTCGCCATAGATGGAAACGGCTTTTTCATGGTCGGTGATGGGGCGGGTCGAGAAGCCGATATCAAATTGACACGGGACGGTCGTTTCACCCGTGATCCACAGGGTGAACTGGCCATGCTTGGTACCGGCATGAAGGTCCTTGACGACCGTCAGAGAACGATTGAAGTACCGCCGGGCCCACTGACGGTGGGACCTGATGGTCTGGTGACCCAGGGCGACGAGGAACTGGGCAGAATCGGGATGGTCTCGGTTCCAGACACGAACATACTCCGCAAGATCGGTGACAGCCTGATCGATCCCGGATCACAGGCCGGTCAGATGGCACGATCGAATGACTCGACCTTGTGGCAGGGATATCTCGAATCCAGCACGGTCCAGCCGGTGCTCGAGATGGCCGGGCTTGTCGAGATCGGACGAGCTGTCGAGGCCAACGCGAAGCTCATGCAGGCACAGGATCTGCTGACAGGTCAGGCGATCAACACCTTTGGCAAAGTGACTTGAAAGACCCGGAACCCCCGAGGGGTTCCACGGGAGTGAATCGAAATGGCTTTTACTTGTCTTGATGCATCAGCAACCGGCCTCAGCGCCTTGGCGACGAACCTCAACGTCATCGCCAACAATCTGGCCAATGCCAACACGGACGGATTCAAATCCAGTCGCGTGAACTTCCAGGATCTTCTGTATCTGGAGCAACGGCAGCCGGGTCTGGAGAACGTTCTTGGAGATCTGAATCCAACCGGCCTCTACGCCGGCGTGGGAACCAGAGTCTCCGGCACCCAGTTGAATCTCCAGGAAGGGCCGCTTGTCTCGACGGAACAGCCACTGGATGTCGCGATCAACGGCAGTGGTTTCTTCGTCGTGGAAGTCGAGGACACCTACACGAATGGTCTCGCCTACACGCGTGCAGGCAATTTCGCGCTCAATGCCGAACGAGAACTCGTGCTGGCAAACGACCAGGGCAGAAGACTCGTCCCATCCATACAGGTTCCCTGGGGCATTCCGGAATACGCGATCAACATCACGAACGATGGAAACGTCCAGGTCTCCTATGGAGAGGTGTTCGAGGAGATCGGCCAGCTCGAGCTGGCGATCTTCGCCAATCCCGCGGGACTGACGCCCATCGGCGGCAATCTGTACACGGAGTCGATTGCATCCGGCGAGGTCGCCATCGGTCTGCCGACGGAAAACGGTCGTGGCACGATGGTCCAGAATTTCCTGGAGGCTTCCAACGTGGATCCCGTGACCGAGCTCGTGGATCTGATCAACACCCAGCGGGCATTCGAATTCAATTCGCAATCCCTGAAGGCAGCCGATGAAGTACTGCAGATCGTCGCGAATCTTCGTCGTTACGGTTGATTGAACGAAGGATGACCATGAGATCTCAATCAGGATTCATACTCTCTGGACTGCTGTGCAGTTGTATCCTCGCAGGGGTGGCGATGGCCGACAGCATCACGCTGTTGTCATCAGCCAGTCGGTCACAGGATGCATCCATCATCACCCTCGGTGATATTGCCCAACTGGATGGTCCCGAGGCGATCGGCTGGGCAGGTCTGCCCATCGCCGAACATAATGATCGCGATACCGTCCATATAACGATTGCCCAGGTCCGTCATCGATTGGACGAGGCCGGCGTGCACTGGGGCCGCATCAATCTGCATGGGCAGATGGTGATCGTACGTCCCGATCAGGCCCGTTCGACACAACCTCCCGAAGCGATGCAGTCGATGAACATCAATCGACACGATGTGACCCTGTCTCGACAGATCCACAAGGCGCCGATCCAGGTCGATGAAAAGGCCCATACGCTTCGCGGTGCGGTACTTCGATATCTACTTGCCACGCTTGATACGACCGTGGATTCGATCAAGGTCGTGTTCGATGCCAATGATGATCGATGGCTCGATTCACCACTTGGTGAAGTCCGCTACGAGATCAAGGCCATGAGCGATCCGAACATGAGCGACCGGATCGATCTGGAGATCCGCAGATGGAAGCAGGGTCGACCGGGTGAGAGGAGATTGCTGAAGGTGAAGCCGCTGATCCGCTGCGAAGTGGCCGAGGCGTCGGTGAACATACCTCGACGAGCGACCATTCAGCCCGAGCAGGTCAAGGCGGTCGAGGCATGGCTGACACCGTCACAGAGATCCATACGTCTGCAGACGGTCGATGTGGTCGGTCGAGTCCCGGTCGCACCGCTGAGAAAGGGAACGCTCTTCCGTTCACGCGACATACGTTCGGTGCAGCTTGTCGATCGAGGTGACCCGGTCGTCGTCCGATGTCTTGTCGGTGGAGCCGCGATATCACTCAAGGCACGTGCCGAATCGGCCGGTGGACTGGGGGAACGGATCGAACTTCGCAAGGGGCGAGAGCGGGAGACCTTCATGGCTGTCGTGACCGGTCCCGGTGAAGCGATCATTGACATGGAAAATCCCGTAAGTGGAAGTTGAAAGCGATCGCACGATCGATTGATGGAGTGATTCGATGCTGAGTAAATGTGTTTTCTTCATGCTTCCACTGGCAGTCTCGCAACTGGTTGCCGGTGGTGAGACGATCGTCCCCGTGAAAGCGGCGCCATCAGCCGAGCCAATGAGACTCGCGTCGGCCGGTACTGGGCTGACGGGTTCGCATTCGAATCTGGGAACCCAACGACATCTGCTTGGTCGGACTCACATGCCGACATCGTCGGCCATACAGGCTCAATCACTGGCGGGCTACGGTATGAATCCGGGGCTCGGCGGCATGCCGGCCTTCGGACAGATGACGGGGATGTCCACCATGCCGATGCTCGGCGGTGGAATGTCCGGAATCATGCCCATGGGCGGCGCCGTGGGATGGGGCATGATGCCTTCCATGATGATGCCCATGGACATGGGTGGCATCGGTCTTGAAGCAGGCATGATCGATCCGGTGATCCCATCGGAACTGCCATCGCTGACAGGCATGCCTCTACTGGCGACGACACCGATGCTCACTGTTCCCATGGGAGCAGCATCGACCTCGATCATGGCACAGACCATGGGCGTCTGGTCGCCAGGAACACCCGGCATGACCGACCTGCAGTCGATCAGCATGTTCGCGGTGACGCCGGCCGAGCCTCGCCTGTACCACATCCATGATCTTGTGCAGATCATCGTCAGGGAAGCCAGTGTCGCAGCGTCGTTCCAGGGTCTCGAGACCGAGAAGGAATACGGCCTCGCGGGTGGTGTCGAGTCATTTCCAGGAGTCAACGGGGACAATCCGTTGTACTACACCGAATTCGATGTGGTCGGAGAGAAGGAATTCGATGGTGAGGGCGAGTACGTGAGGGAAGACGAACTGGTCACGAGACTCTCAGCCGAGGTCATCGAGATCCGGCCCAATGGAAATCTCGTTGTGGAAGCCCGTACCCGCATTCGAACAGATGATGAAGAGTGGTACACCCAGCTCACCGGTACATGCCGGCCAGAGGACATCACGGCAGCCAACACCATCCTGTCCAATCAGATATTCGATCTTCAGGTGGAGAAACGACACAAGGGTTCGGTTCCCAAGGCCGCCAGCAAGGGAATTCTGGCTCAGGCACTGGATGCCATATTCGCTTTCTGAACATTCAAGCATTGCTCTGGCCACCCAGCAGTTAGGATGCTTCCATGAAAGCCGTCCTTCTTGTCATATCGCTTGTACTTCTGGGCCTGCCCGCGCATGGGGTTCCGAGTTCGAATGAGAAGCTGGTGACGTACCAGACACATCAGATTTCACCATTGATCTTGCCGGACCATATTCGAAGATACGTCTCGTCCCTTGGTCTTGACGAGATGCAGGCAAGCATCGCCGATGTCAGGTACGAGGCCTATCTGGATGCGCTTGATTCGATCGTCGAGGCATCGATTGAACGAGAAGCAGCCATTCGGAAACGTCTCGATGGAATCCTGATGGGTCGATACCGCGCAACTCAGGAAGAAATCCAGGAGCTTCGCATCGGTCTCGAGAAATCGAAGCGAGCCAATTGGCAGATGGTCGACGAGCAGCTGGATCTCCTTCTGGAGGACATCGCCGCCATCAGCCCAGAAATCGGAAGAGAGAAGATCGATCGTGTGAAGTTCGATCTCTTCAGAAACATCTATCTCGAACCACTGAGACTGGAAGAGGCGGATCCGACCTATTCGGGCGAAGGAGTCGATCTGTTTGTCCTCGTCGAGGAGGCATCCCGTCTCGAGCTGAACGAGGTTCCGGAGAGCTCGTTCCAGCCAGCCATGGATACCTGGCGACTATCGATGTTCCCGGTCATCAGATCGAATGCCGCCTCCGAGCGAGAAGCCGCGTACAGAAATCGTGTTTCCGCGATCAACAAGGACTCCTCGGATCAGATCAACATCATGATCGAGCGATCGAAGAGATGGTCCGTTCGACAGGGCATCGATTACCAGTGCTTCATCACCATCTACGCGCTGTGTCCGACAGCCGAGGCAGCAGCGGAATGGACCGCCCGCTATCGAAGGGCGAACTATCCATGGCTCTGGATTTCAGGTGACGAAGTCGAACGCATCGCGGATTGGATTTTCGCCAATGGCGACGTGGATCAGATCATCGTCGTCAATGACGTGCTTGCCGATTACCTCACCCGTCGCGAGATGCTCCGACTCGAGACGGAATCGATTCTGGCGGAAGGTCGATCACTTGGATCCAATCTCAACAACGACATCTCCGCCTCGTTCGAGGTCGTCAACGATCTCAAGCAGAAGCTGATGCAGAATTCAGGACAGCGGACCATTCTGATACGAGAAGCCCGGGCACAGTTGGAACATCCACTGACTCCCGGACAACGAGCGGCCATTTCCCGGCTGCTGCTCGGTCTCTAGTTCTATTCCGGAAAGAATTCATCCAGAACCGCGTGCCATTCCTCGATGGAACGAACCGCGATGAAACGGCTCTTGACAGCCTGTTGATCGGGATGATGGGCTGCGAATTTGATGCCGAACTTGCGCATCTGTCTTGACGCCGACCCTTCGCCATGGAGCTGGACGGATAGATGGAAATGATTCAGGAGCGCATGCCTCTGCTCCTGGAGCGTTGGTGGGGCGGGGGATTCGCCTGCGAGCAGGCAGCGTGCCTGACGGAAAATCCACGGATTCCCTATGCAGCCTCGAGCAACGGACACGGCATGTACACCGGTGTGTGCAAGCATCAGGAAGATGTCGTCGACCGTCCAGATGTCGCCGCTGCCGAAGATCACCTTGTCGGGATGGCGTTCCACAAGTGATTTGAGAAAGGGCCATCTGCCGGGACCCTTGTACTTCTGCTGGACCGTCCGGCAATGCACGGTCGCCCAGGCATAGCCGATTTCGTAGACGGCATTGAAGATGCGTTCGAAGTTGTTCGCCATCTCATCCGTCTCATCGAAGGCCCGTCTCAGTTTCACCGTGAGCGGTATCTCGGTTGGCACGACCTCTCGAACAGCTTCGAGTATCTCCACGGCATGATCCGGCGCAGCCAGAAGATGTCCACCTCGATGCCTCTTGCGTATCTTCTTGACCGGACAGGCGAGATTGATGTCGATGACGTCGTACTTCATGTCCACGAGCATGGCGGCCGCTCGTGCCATCATCTCCGGTTCGGTACCCATGATCTGTCCAGCCAGAGGATGATCATGACGCCCGGCGGCGACATTCTCCTCGAGCTCTCCGGTGCCGCAGGCCTCGGCAAGCAGATCGGGATCCTCTCTGGTCCGTCCCTTTCCACCGTTGACCAGCGTCACGTCGAGCAATGCCTCCGTGATGCAGAAGGGGCATCCGTGATCTCTCGCGACGAGTCGCATGGCTCCATCGGAGTATCCCGCCAGCCCCGCCTGGAAGAAGGGGGCATCGAAACCCGGCACCAGCTCCGGAATGCGAGGGTCCAGCTCGAAATCCCTGGCAATCTCCTCAACGGATCGATCCAGGACGGGTCTGGTCAGGTCTGGCGGGTTCATTTCGACTGACATTCCCCCATTGTTGCGTCAACACGGTCCCTCGTACAATGGCCAGCATGATGATTCATCGTCTTTCCTCACTCCTGCTTCTTCTGTTGGCCTCGATGGCGATCCTGACAACGGGTTTCGGATGCAATTTGCCCAACTTCGATCCGAAGCTGGCCACGCGTCCCTATCCATTCGATCTGCATACCACCGATGTGGTACCCATACAGGTCTTCAGGGACGGGACATCCATCGAGATCGTCAATTCGACCGATCGCACCTGGACGGATGCCACCATCTGGGTGAACCAGCGATATGCCGCCCCGTTGAAATCACTGAAGCCCGGTCAGCGAGTCAACATGGACCTCTTCACATTCCGAGATGACCTCGGCGAGCAGTTCCGAGCAGGTGGACTCTTCAGGACGCGTCCGGCCTTGAAGGTCGAGCTCATCGAGATCCAGGAAGCGAAGGGCATGCCGATGCTCGGAATGATCTCGATCATGACCGGTGAAAACGAATAGAGTCCGGAACACTCCGAGCCTGTCGGCCCGGAGTATCCCGTGTTCGTTCATTCAAGTGACAGCCACTGCACCTGGACTCCGTTCATGGCGATGCTCATCGTGTTGGTGTTCGTGAGATGTCTGATTTCCAGAAGACCCTGCGCAGTCTGGGCGTGAAGTTCGTGAATGCCGCACGAAACGACGAATCGACAGACTTCCGTGATGTCACCGACGATCCTCCATAGTTCGTAGTCGGGACCATGCGGATTGGTAAGGACATCCCATTGATACTCGATGTCATGATCATGGAAGGATGATCGCACGCAGTCGCTGGTTGCGGGAATGGTCAGATCGACGAACCACGAGGTCGTCAGAATGCTGTGGATCCATACCGGATGAACGACGCCTTCACCCTGCGATACCCCATCAAGACCAGTGGCGATGAGCCATTCCTCCGCGGATCGATTGCCAAATCGAGGGTTCCGATACGGCAGGGATGAATCCGGATGGAACAACTGCCCATCCAGTTCGGATCCACTGTCGGATGGCGGTTTGATCTCCCAACGTCGATGCCCATCCCTGGCATGATCCGGAATGCCGTCCCCGTCCGTGTCATGAAGAAAGATGAGTCTTCCGTCCTCCAGCAGGAATGTGCCGATGACGCCGCTCTTGGATGATCGGGGCCGATCGGATTCCAGCACGACTGGTGTTCGAACGGTCAATCCACTCTCAAGGGAAAACGGAGTCGCTCGGAAGTAGCCGTTGCACGATGTTGGAAGAAGACTGGTGGACAGCGTGGCGATGGCGACAGCGGCTTGTATGAATGTCATGGGCGAATTCCTTCTCGTCAGTGATTGAGGTCTAGACATCGACATCCATGTCGATATAGACACCTGTTACCACGCGAATACGGAAATCGATTTCCGGATCGCCAAAAGAATTCAATCTGCCAAATGAACTACCTGCGTCTCCAGCATTCGAAGGTCATCGCATACGCGTGTCGATCATCACTTGGATGCTCGACACTGGATACGAGTTCCCATTGACTCTCTTCAATCAATGGAAATTCAGCATCTCCGTCGATCACGGTGTGGATTCTCGTGAGCAGGATCCGATTCGATAGCGGAAGAAACAGTCGATAGATCTCGCCACCACCGATGATGAAACAGTGTTCAGCATCCCCACAGGCCTCGATGGCCTGTTCGGGCGTGCGAACCACCACGGCCCCCTCGGGATCGAGATCCGGTTGTCTGCTCAGAACGATGTTGAGCCGTTGATCAAGAGGCTTTCGAAGCGTGTCCCAGGTGCGTCTACCCATGATGACGGGATGCCCAAGCGTGCTCTTGCGAAAAAACGCCATGTCATCGGGTAGTCGCCAGGGCAGATCACCATCCTGACCAATGACATGGTTCTTTGAAGCGGCCGCAATGAGGCTGATCATCATGGTCTGCACACGCTCACACGGCAACCGGAGCGCTGAGCTTTGGATGCGGTTCGTATCCGGTGAGCGTGAAGTCGTCCAGCGTGAAGTCGAAAACGGTCTTGATGTCCGAATTCAGGGCCAGCTCCGGCTTCGAGCGGGGGGTTCGGGCCAGTTGGGTATCGACTTGTTCGAGATGATTGCTGTAGATGTGAGCGTCACCGATGACATGGATGAAGTCGCCGTAGCCAAGCCCGGTGCATTGGGCGATCATCATCGTCAACAGCGCGTAGGAGGCGATGTTGAAGGGGACGCCAAGAAACAGATCGGCACTCCGCTGGTAGAGCTGACACGAGAGCTTCCCATCGCATACGTAGAACTGGAAAAGCACATGGCATGGGGGCAGCGCCATCTGCTCGATCTCCCCGACGTTCCAGGCATTGACGATCAGCCGACGTGATTGGGGGTTCGTTCCTATTCGGTCGACAACCTGTGAAATCTGATCGATCGTCTGGCCGTTGGCTGTTCCCCACGAACGCCATTGATGACCGTAGACGGGACCGAGGTTTCCATTTTCATCCGCCCACTCGTTCCAGATGGAGATGCCGTTGTCATTGAGCCATTTGATGTTGGTGTCGCCGCGGAGGAACCAGAGAAGTTCTCCGATGACGGACTTCAGGTGAACCTTCTTCGTGGTCACCAGGGGGAAGCCATCCGACAGATCGAATCGCATGGACTGGCCGAAGCAGCTGATCGTGCCCGTGCCGGTTCGATCCTCGCGGGGGCTTCCGTTGCTTCGCACATGTCTCAGTAGATCAAGGTAGGTCTGCATCGGGTCCCATCCTAGCTCGCTGAAGCCGTCGTGTGAGGAGGAATCGCCGCTTGCATGAGTTGTCTCGTGATCTCATGCTCCGGTTCGTCGAGAACCCTGTCAACGGGCCCGGTTTCAACGATCCGGCCAGCCTCCATCACGGCCACCTCATCGCACATCTGTCTCACGACTCCCATGTCGTGGGTCACGAAGAGGATTCCGACTGGTCGACGGCGTCGAATCTCCCTGAGCAGTTCGAGAATTCTGGCCTGAACCGAGACATCCAGAGCCGATGTGGGTTCGTCGAAGACCAGGAGATCGGGCTCTGTGACGATGGCTCTTGCGATGGCGATGCGCTGACGCTGACCACCTGAAAACTGATGTGGATAGCGATCACAGGCATCGGCGCGGATGTCGACGGACTCGAGGCATTCGATGGCACGTTCTCGAAGCTGCGAACCTCGAGCCATGCCATGGACCTTCAGTGGTTCCGCAACGAGGTCGACGGCTCTCATCCTCGAGTCAAGCGAGCCACCGGGATCCTGGAACACCATCTGGAATCGCCGACGAAAGCGCCGCCGTGCCGACTGCTTCATGGCATGGGGCATCTGTCCGAGTATGCGGATACGACCGCTTGCCAGCGGAATCAGATGCATGACGGCTCTGGACAGGCTGGTCTTGCCACAGCCTGAACTGCCAACCAGGCCAAGTACCCGATCGCGGGGGAGTGAAAGACTCACGCCATCGACGGCCGGTCTGCCGGAGCCCGGATAGACGACACTGGCCTGCTCGACATCGAGCACGTTTCCGTCGAAATCATCATGTACCGGCGTGTCAATCATGGTCTGGAGGACCACGCTACATGGAAAGCGGGAGTTTCGCTGCATTCGGGGTACATACCCCCTGGATCAGCGTGACCACCTTCTACCAGGTCTGTGCATCCAGCTCGACGAGTGGAATGCTCACCTTCTGGTAATTGGGCTTTTGTTCTTCGGGATCCGGTCGCCAGAAGGAGAGCTCGACGATGGAACTTGGAAGCATCGAGGAGATCACCGAACGCAGTTGATCAACGGTCTTCACATCGCGTCCATTGACCTTGTGGATGATATCTCCGGGTGTCAGTCCACTTGTCCGGGCTGGAGTTCCCCTCATGGTCTTCACGATCTGGACACCAGAGCCTTCGAACCCGATGTCCCGGAAGTACTCCGACATGCTGGTGGACCGATCCACCTCGAGCAGGACGATCTGGGCATCACGCGAGGTATCGGGCTCCTGGCAGGTCACCATGATCTGCTTGATCTGATCCTGATCGGGATAGGCGCGCCAGAGTGTCAGTTCGGCCATGTCGTCCTGATCGTTGGCAAGGGCCATGACGAAATCGTCTTCATCGAGAATCCGCTGTTTGTCGTAATGGGTGATGTAATCACCTCTGGACAGACCGGCGACCGACCATTTTCCAGAGCGTCCCAGTCCCGATACCAGCACACCGCCGCTTCCGGGATTCAGGCCCAGCTGTGCGATCCAGTTGTAGAGGGGTGTTTCCTGATCTATGACACGGATTCCAAGGTAGCCCTTGCGTACGACACCTCCATCGATGAGCTGCGTCGCGACCGATTCGATCATGTCCAGCGGAATCGCCAGTCCGATTCCGGAGAATCGACCCTCGGACTCCACGTCCGTCGTGGCGATGGCGGTATTCATTCCGACGACTTCACCACGATGGTTGGTGAGTGGGCCACCGGAGTTGCCTGGATTGATGGCCGCATCGACCTGGATGAAGTTCTCGTAGCCTATGGAGCTTGGATTACGGAAGAGTCCGACGGATCTGCCCAGTCCGGAAACGATTCCCTGCGACATCGAGAATCTGAAATCAAGAGGAGAGCCAAAGGCGAAGACAAGTGATCCCTGCTGGATCTCGTCATGCGAGGCGGCGCGTTTGGCCGGTACCACTCGTTCATCCGAGATGCGTATGACGGCGATGTCGGTGCTTGGATCCCGACCCACGAGCGTGGCTTCTCGAACAGTGCCATCATGCAGCTGGACCTCGACCCGGTTGGCCCCCTCGACGACATGCCAGTTGGTCAACACGTGTCCCTGGTCATCCCAGATCCAACCACTTCCGGTGGAGATTCCCTGGAAGGGATTCTGTGGATCCACTTCCTCCTGTGCGCTGATGTGCACGACTGATGGACGAACCAGGGTGGCGACATCCCTTGAAGCCCGATTCAACTGTTCCAGGAAGGTCGTCGATTGGGTTGGGATGCTGGGCTGGTTCAGTCTGAAGTTCGCTTCCTGGACCTGCCGGACGGTTCTCTGGTGTGAGATGGCATCGACGGATCGTGGCGTGGCCCAGAGGAGTAGAACAGCAGCGATGATGACCAGCACACCTGGGATGAAGGTCGCCAGATAGGTCACAGGAGAGATCCTGGGGGGTCTTGATTCGCTCATGATGTCCTCCGGAGAAATAAGGGAACTATTCAATACTTCGGCTGAAATCGGCCAAAGGCAAGCAAATCTCGATTCTTCATCGATATACGGTGCTCATGTTGACCTTTGAAGGCCATATGGAGCCTACTGGATCCTATACTGACCCGGTTCATGACGGCAGAATCAGGCCATCCAGATCATCTCTCCAGGGAACTCACCCGACCGGTGACACTGCGCTCGCTCCGGAAGATGATGAAGGCGGAGCAGCCGTTTGCCGCCCTGACCTGCTACGACGCCACTTCGGCACGCCTTCTTCAGGCGGCCGGTGTTCCGATCCTGCTTGTGGGAGATACGGCGGCAGAAATGATTCTGGGGCTACCCGGAACCATTCACGCGCCACTTGATCTGATGATTCAGCTCACGGCGGCCGTCAAGCGAGGTGCCCCGAACTGTCTGGTCATGGCCGACATGCCTTTTCTTTCCTATCAGGTGGATGAAGCGGAGGCCGTCCGGAATGCAGGCCGCTTCCTGGTGGAAGGTCAGGCCGACTGTGTGAAGCTGGAAGTCGATGGGACCTTCACCGGACTGGTCTCCCAGTTGAACAGAGCGGGTATTCCTGTGATTGCCCACATCGGTTCAAGGCCACAACAGGTCAAGCACGATGGTGGTTACCGATCAGCGGGCAGAACCCGCGCAGATGCCAGTCGCCTCGTCGAGGAGGCTCGTCGACTCGAGGAAGCCGGCGCCACCATGCTTCTGATCGAAGCGGTGCCTTGCGAGGTTTCAGAGGAAATCGTTTCCAAGACTTCCATCCCGGTCATCGGATGCGGGGCGGGTCCCGCTTGTCATGGCCAGGTCGTCGTGACTCAGGATCTGGCCGGAATGACGCCATGGCAACCAGCCTTTGCTCGACCGATGGCCCAGATCGGAGCGGCCATCACCAAACTCGGCCAGGACTGGGTCGACCGGGTCTCCACCGGAAATCTTGGCGAGCACCCGTATTCAATGGCCGCTGAAACGTGCAAGGACGCCAGCCCCGAGCGTGATGTGACGGTGGAATCCACCAAGTCCTGAGATCGCGATGGAACTCATCCACTTGCCTCGACCAGACCACAGGCACCCACCTGCTGGCTGTAAACTCTGTCCATGAGCCTCACCAACAATCGTCCGATATCAATACTAGAAACACGCGGCAGCCTGGATGCCCGTCCCTCGTTCAAAGCGGAGTCTGCCATGGAGAACGTACGAGATGTCGAAAGACTGTTTGGTGACGACTACGGCATCCTGACCTTCACGGGCGAGAACATCAGGCGAAGACTCTCACCGGCCGCCTTGCGACGGTTCGACCAGACGGCCCAGTACAACGAACCGCTTGATGAAGCCATTGCGGATGAAGTGGCTTCCGCCATGAAGGATTGGGCGACCGAGAACGGTTGCACCCACTATTGCCATTGGTTCCAGCCTCTGACGGGAGCCACCGCCGAGAAGCATGATTCGTTTCTCAACATGGATGGGGAAGGTGGCGTCATCGCCGAATTCTCGGGCGAGATGCTCATCCGAAGCGAGCCCGATGCCAGCTCCTTCCCGACCGGAAGCATTCGAGACACCTGGGAGGCCCGTGGATACACCGCCTGGGATCCGACCAGTCCGGCGTTCATCTCCATCAACGGAACCGAACGAACACTCTGCATTCCCACGGCATTCGTTTCATGGACCGGCGAATCACTGGATCAGAAGACTCCACTGCTCAGATCGATCGACGCACTGAGCAAGCAGGCGATGCGAATCCTGCGGGTCTTCGGTACCAACAAGGGTGTGCATCATGTCCAGACGACACTCGGCTGCGAGCAGGAATACTTCCTCCTCGACGAAGAAGAGTTCCAGATGCGACCCGATCTGAGAATGTGCGGACGAACGCTCATAGGCGCCGATGCACCCAAGGGACATCAACTGGACGACCATTACTTTGGCTCCATTCCCGCCAAGGTCCAGGCCTACATGGCCGATGTGGAAGCCAGGCTGTACGCCCTTGGCATTCCAGCCAAGACGCGTCATAACGAGGTCGCACCCCATCAGTTCGAACTGGCGCCTCTCTTCGAGGGAACCAATCTGGCCTGTGATCATCAGATGCAGACCATGAGTGTCCTCCGTGGAACGGCTCGGGATCACGGAATGGTCTGTCTGCTCCACGAGAAGCCGTTTGCCGGTGTCAACGGCAGTGGCAAGCACAACAACTGGTCGCTCGTGACGGACACCGGACACAATCTTCTGAATCCAAACGACAGTGGGGCGGGGAATCTCCAGTTCCTCACCTTCGTATGTGCGGTCGTTCGCGGACTCGATCGTCATGCCGATCTGCTGCGTGCGACGGTTGCCAGTGCCGGCAACGATCATCGACTCGGGGCCAACGAGGCTCCACCAGCCATTCTCAGCATCTACATGGGTGCCGAGCTGGAACATGTTCTGGCGCATCTGGAAGCCGGCGAGACCTCCGAATTCGAGCACAGCACGACGCTCGATCTCGGCACAACCGCCATGCCGAAGCTCGAACGACATCCCGGCGATCGCAACAGGACGAGTCCATTTGCCTTCATAGGAAACAGATTCGAATTCCGAGCGGTCGGATCGACTGCGGTTCCCGCATGGCCCAATGCGGTCCTGAACACCATCGTCACTGAATCACTCGATCACATCGCCACTCGACTGGAAGCCGACATCACTGATGGAATGGCTGCCGAGGATCGATCCGCGGCGATTCTCGATGTTCTTCGAGACGTCTACAAGGAGCACAAGCGTGTCGTCTTCAATGGCGACAACTACTCCGATGCCTGGCATGCGGAAGCGGAGAAACGCGGTCTGCCCAATCTGCGAGGCTGTGCGGATGCGCTACCCGCGTTGGGATCCGACAAGGCCCGCAAGCTCTTCAGCGACTATGGAGTGCTCGGAGAATCCGAACTCGACGCTCGTCTGATGGTCCTGTTCGAGACCTATGTCAACGTCATGGAGATCGAGGCACGCACCCTCATCCGCATGATCCAGACGATGGTCATTCCGGCGGCGATCCGACACCAGTCGGAACTGGCGGGAGCGATCGCCACGACGGATGCCGCGGGTGTGAATCCAGAGGCGGTACGCGGACGTCTTACCGACCTGATGAACTACATCACGAGCCTGGAAGTGGCGTGTCATGAACTCGAGAATCGACTCGGGAATCTCGGGGGCGAGGCGGAGAATCAGACCAGAATGATTCAGGACACCCTGGTTCCAGCGATGGAGAAGGTTCGGTCCTACTCGGACAAGATCGAGGGCATCGTTCCCGATGATCTATGGCCGCTGCCAACGTATCTGGATCTGCTCTTCTAGATCGAGTCGAATCGTCTTCAGGACTTGCCCTGCCTGGCAACCGCCTCGGCAGCGGCGGAGATGGCGTCCTGATCACCCAGATACCGTCGTCCGGTGGCCTCCATCGAGTCATTGAACTCGTAGAGCATCGGAACACCCGTTGGAATGTTGAGTGAGACGATCTCCTCGTCGCTGATACCGTCGAGATGCTTGACGAGTGCTCGAAGCGAGTTGCCATGGGCGGCGACGATGAGTCGTCTGCCCTGAGCCACCAGAGGCTTGATGGAATCGGTCCAGTAGGGGATCACTCGATCGACCGTGTTCTTCAGACACTCCCCAAGCGGAAGCTGCTCGGGGGCCACATCCGAATAGCGGGGATCGTTGGTAGGCGATGTGGGATGGCCGACCTCCAGCTGTGGTGGAGGTGTGTCGTAGGATCGTCGCCAGATATGGACTTGTTCGTCACCATGCTTGGCGGCGGTCTCGGATTTGTTGAGTCCCTGTAGGGCACCATAGTGTCGTTCGTTCAGCTGCCACGCCTTCGTGGTCGGAATCCAGCAGAGATCCATCCGATGCTGGATGAACCACAGTGTTCGAATGGCTCGTTTGAGCCTGCTGGTGAACGCCATGTCGAACGTGAAGCCTTCCTTCCGGAGGAGCTCACCCGCAGCGGCCGCCTCGACTTCACCGTTGGCTGACAGATCCTGATCGACCCAGCCGGTGAACCGGTTTTCAAGATTCCATTGACTCTGTCCGTGGCGAATGAGTACGAGCTGTGGCATGGATCCGCTCCCGTTCCACTGACGTGTGGATGCAGGCATCCTAACAGGCGTTGCTGTCCGCCAGATCGATAATCACAGGTGCATGATCCGAGATGGCCAGTCCGGCTTCTCGATGCACATGCACCTTCTTCATTCGTCTCGTGGCACTGGCATTTCCAAGGAGATAGTCGATCCGCCAACCGCGATCCAGTTTTCTGGCCTGACCACGATTCGACCACCATGTGTAGGGACCCTCGACGTCTCCGAAGTGGTCCCGGACAAGATCACGAGCGCCCCGTCCGACGAGTTCATCCATCCACTCGCGTTCCTCGGGAAGAAATCCGGACGTCGATCGGTTGCTCTTCCAGTGGAAGATGTCCCGTTCGGATCGAGCGATGTTGAAATCGCCGCCAAGCAGAACCGATCGTCTGCGTCGCATCAGGGATCCGGCGTGGGGCGCGAAGTCCTTCATCCATTTCTGCTTGCGGCGATGGGCGTCTTCGCTCGAGGAACCGGAGGGCAGGTAGATGCTCGCCACATCGAGATCGCCGATACGAGCCAGCACCATCCGGCCTTCCGGATCGGACTTGCCGGCAATCCCGACCTCGACACGATCGATCGGACGTCTGGACCAGATGCAGGTGCCAGAGTAACCCGGGCGTTCCGCAGGATTCCACTGCACATGCCATCCATCCATCGACCGCCACTGATCCGGAAGCTGATCCGGTCTGGCGCGTATCTCCTGAAGCATCACGACATCCGGCTTGAGCTCTTCAAGCCAGTGTTCAAGGCCTTTTCGAATGGCTGCACGCAGCCCATTGACGTTCCAGGTGAGAATACGAGTGGTCATGGCGAGCTCCAGAGGGAACGAGGCTACCATGCCAAGCCTATTCCCGAGGAGTCCAGAGATGTTCATGACAGAGGCCCTGATAGCGATCATGTTGACCACACCACCAGATGCCATAGCCAAGCCAGTCGAGACCAATCCACACGGAGTTCGCATGGTCGATCCCTATGGATGGATACGAGGCAAGGAAAAGCCCGAGGTCATCGACTATCTCAATGCGGAAAACGCCTATACGAAGCAGATGACCGCCCATCTGGAGCCTCTTCAGAAGACGCTGTACGACGAGATGCTCGGTCGCATCAAGGAGGATGACGCCTCCGTACCCTGGATCGCCAACGATGGCTGGCTGTACTACAGCCGTACGGAGGAAGGCAAGTCCTACGACATCATCTGCCGAAAGCTGGGGACCGACGGCGAGGAACAGATCATTCTCGACATCAATGCCGAGGCCGAGGGTCTCGAGTTCTACGACGTGACCAACTGGGAGACGAGCCCCGATGGAACACGTCTGGCCTGGCTGGCCGATTCGACGGGGTACGAGGAGAACGATCTGATCATCAAGGATCTGGCCACCGGAGAGATCCTGGATCGATCGGTCACCAAGGCGGATCCGTTTTCACTCGGCTGGGCGAACGACAACGAGACCATCTTCTATGCGAGACATGACGAGGCGAAACGACCGGATCGCATCTTCCGTCATCGTGTCGGAACAGATCCGAACGAGGATGTCATGGTGTATCACGATCCGGATGGCCGGTTCTATGTGAGTGCCGGACGTTCAAGAAGCGGGGAGTCCCTCTTCATCCAGAGCGGATCGCAATTGACCAGCGAATGGCATGAGATCGACACATCGAATCCCGAACGACCTCCCCGAGTCATTGCGCCAAGGCGCCAGGGCATCGAGTACGAGGTTGAACGGCACGGCGATCGATATTTCATCCTCACCAACGAAGACGCGACGAATTTCCGTCTGATGACGGCGCAGGTCGCCGATCCATCCCCCGAGAACTGGACGGAATTCAAGGCCCATGATGAAGACGTCTACCTGACGGGTGTGGACGCCTTCAAGGATCATCTGGTGCTTTCGCAACGGCGCAACGGCTACTCGACCCTGGAGATCGTCTCCCTTGACGACGAGGGCGGCTCCCATCTACTGGAAGTCCCTGAAGAGGTGTCCACGGTCGGCGTCGGGACCAATGAACGTTTCGATACCTCGATGCTTCGATTCGGATACCAGTCTCCGGTGACTCCTTCCTCGGTATACGACTACGACATGTCGGATCGGACCCGGACATTGCGCAAACAGCGGGAGGTCCTTGGAAACTACGATCGAAACGACTACGTCGCCTCTCGTTTCGAGGCGAAGGCCGATGACGGCGAGATCATCCCGGTGACACTGGTGCATCGAAAGGGCCTCGAGCCCGACGGCACGCATCCTCTCTGGGTCTACGGCTACGGTTCCTATGGTTCGTCCATGAACCCATGGTTCTCCTCGAATCGCCTTTCGCTGCTCGATCGTGGCGTCGTCTTCGCGATTGCGCATATCCGTGGTGGTGGGGAGATGGGACGACGGTGGTACGACGAGGGCAAGATGGCCTTGAAGGAGAACACCTTCACCGACTTCATCGATGTCGTGGAAGCCCTCCGCGACGAGGGCTGGGGTGATCCGGAACGTATTGCCATAGAGGGCGGGTCAGCCGGTGGTCTTCTGATGGGTGCCGTACTGAACATGCGGCCCGATCTGTTCACCGTGGCGCATGCCGATGTTCCATTCGTGGATGTCATCAACACGATGTCGGATCCCACG
>CESO01006133.1_pt1 | contig 30369 bp, 24 predicted proteins | sample 356341 | NCBI WGS metagenome assembly CESO01 (sample SAMEA2621812, study PRJEB7988) | marine metagenome | biome: marine biome (ENVO:00000447); feature: deep chlorophyll maximum layer (ENVO:xxxxxxxx); material: "saline water (ENVO:00002010), including plankton (ENVO:xxxxxxxx)" | depth 35 m | reverse complement strand
CCAAAAGCGTATCGAGGGTTCGAATCCCTTCCTCTCTGCAAATATATATTTTGATAAATAACCTTACATTAATTTGTTAAACAAGCTTAAATATTTAGGACTTTCGATTAGTTCATTTGCTATTTTATTTAAACTTATGTCTTGGCAATATGCTCAATATTTACTTATTGCAGGTTTAAGCTTTTTGGGTATTTACTTTATGATTAAAGTATTTAAGTAATAGATTTTATTCCGAACTATTTACCTATTAAAGTCAAGCCTTCAATTATTAACTTTTAATTTAAGTCTTAATTTTGAGGTTAATCATATCCATAAATATTAAGATTAAGTCTCTGCTAATTTTGTAGGTATCACTATGACTATAAAAGCCTTAGCTTATAAATTAAAAACTAATCCCAATTGTTGGGATAAATATATTTTTCTAATATGTTTTTTTTTATATCTTTAGCAACCTATAAGTTACAAAGGAAAATTTACAAACAAAACATTATATAAATTTAAGATTATAACAATGAAAAAATTATTTCCAATTCTAGTCGTTGCAATGACAATGACATTCGGGAGTGTCAATGCAAGTACATTCACGAACTTGAATCCCTCAATAGCTACAGTTGTAAGTCCAGTACAGGACGATGCCGCAGCTTCTGAAGTAGAGTCTCTAGGGTTTCACCAAGAGTTAAAAAAGCGTTTTATTGAAGGCGGCCCAGGTTTCATGGGAATTGTTTTGCTTTGTCTGATTTTAGGCTTAGCCATTGCGATTGAAAGAATTATATTTTTAAATCTTTCTACTACAAACTCAAATAAATTAATTGAAGATGTTGAAGGCGCTTTGTCTTCAGGTGGCGTGGAGTCAGCAAAAGAAGTTTGTAGAAACACAAAAGGCCCTATCGCTTCTATTTTTTACCAAGGATTGGACCGTTCTAACGAAGATTTAGATGCTGCTGAAAAAGCCGTTGTTGCCTATGGCGGGGTTCAAATGGGGCAGTTGGAAAAAAATGTATCATGGATTTCACTCTTTATAGCCTTGGCACCAATGCTTGGTTTCATGGGAACCGTTATTGGGATGATTCAAGCTTTTGATAAAATTGAAGCAGCAGGCGACATGCAACCATCTCTTGTTGCTGGTGGTATTAAAGTAGCCCTTCTGACAACCGTATTTGGTTTGATAGTTGCCATTATTCTACAAATATTTTACAATTACATTATTGCTAAAATTGATAGTATTGTCAATGACATGGAAGACGCTTCTATTTCATTAATGGATATCCTTGTAAAAAATAAAAAGTAAACAACTTTAATCACTACACAAATCAATTAATTATGGATTTACAAAAATTATTAAAGATTGTTGCTGCTGTGGTTGGCCTCCTTTCGATTGCTTTTCTTGTCACTATCATTTCCAAAGGAGATGATGTTATAAAGGCTGGGGATGGGGTTGCAAGTGTTGGTGCTTTTATGTACGTTGCTTACTTCATTCTTGCAGCGGCCGTTGTATCGGTAGTTTTCTTTACACTTTCAAATTTAATATCCAATGCTGCAAGCCTTAAAAATACACTTATTGCTATTGGAGCATTTACGCTTCTAGCGATCATATGCTATTTTGTATTTGCATCTGGTGTTGAAACTATGCTTAAGGACGGAACCATGCTGTCTGTTGCGCAGTCTAAACTTGTTGGTGCTGGCTTGTATTTGTTTTATTCTCTTGCTGTTGTTGCTGGGGGTACCATGTTGTTTTTTGGTGTCAAAAAATCTCTTAATAAGTAATTATGGCAAAACGATCCGCTCCTGAAGTGAATGCCGGCTCTATGGCCGATATTGCTTTCCTGCTCTTGATATTTTTCTTGGTCACTACAACCATTGAAAAAGATTCTGGTATCAACAGAAAATTACCTCCAATGGAAGAAATTGATCCGCCGATTATTAAGCAGAAAAACATTTTCACAGTCTTGTTGAACGGAAAAGATCAATTATTGGTTGAGGATGAGCTAATGGAAGTGGCGGATTTAAGAGATGCTGCAGTCGAATTCTTGGACAATAATGGAGATGAGACTTGTGATTACTGCCAGGGCAATAAAGACCCAAGATCCTCAGACAATCCAGACAAGGCCATCATTTCTTTGAAGAATGAGCGTGAAACGTCATATGCTGCTTATATTTCTGTTCAAAACGAATTAGTGGCAGCTTATAATGTGCTTAGAAACCGACGTGCTTTAGGAATTGGCCCAAGTCGCGGCTTTCGAGACATGAATTTCATACAAATGCAAAGGAATTACAAAGACGCGCGCTTTGTTGGAAATAAGGAAAAGCTAAAGGCTTTAATCGATCAAATTAAATTGGAGTTCCCTCAAAAATTATCAGAAGTTCAATAAATTTAATTTCAAAAGAATAGCATATGTCAAAATTTAAAAAGAAAAAAGACGGAGGACTGCCCGCTATTTCAACGGCCTCACTTCCTGATATTGTTTTCATGTTACTGTTCTTTTTTATGGTAGCGACTGTGATGCGTGAAAACTCACTTAAGATTAAGAATTCTCTACCCGTAGCCAACCAAGTTGAGAAGTTGGACAAGAAAAACCCAGTGAGTTATATTTATATGGGAAAACCAAGTTCTGGCTATGAGAAATTTGGAACGGAGGCTCGCATTCAACTAAACGATCAATTTGCGGCTTTAACTGACGTGAGTGCTTTTATCAGTGCAGAGCGCTCTGCACTCAGAGAAGAATTAATCCCCTTTCTTACCGTTGCCTTAAAGGTTGACAGAGAGGCCAACATGGGAATTGTGGGAGATGTAAAGCAAGAACTCAGGAAAGTCAATGCTTTAAAAATTAATTATACAACTGGGATTGGGGATGTTGAAACCAATTTCAACTAATACACCTCGTTGTTTTTAAATATAAAAGGTGTTCTGTCCAGAATGCCTTTTTTAGTTCATAAGCAAGCTTAGAAAAATGATACAAAAAAGCATTTTACTTCTGTTATTCGCACTGCCATTTATTACTCTTTCACAGAACGCGTCCGAGGTTGCTATTGATACCCTTTACAGGGAAGATCAAATTTATTTTGGCATCACTTACAATACGCTTATTGATACGCCCGAGGCCTACACACAAACTAATTTTTCTCCAGGCTTTAAAGCGGGGTTTATTCGAGATTTTCCAATTAATAAGAAACGGAATATTGCCTTTGGGCTAGGATTTGGTTATGCATTAAACACATCTGCACAAAACTTAAAAATTACGCCAACTGTTAATGGAAGTTTTGACTACGAATTCCTGTCTGGGCAAAACTATCAGAAAAATCGATTTTCATACCAAGCCATTGAAATTCCTTTTGAATTTAGGTGGCGTACCTCGACAGCCCAGAGCAATAAATTCTGGCGCATCTATACGGGGTTCAAAGCCAGTTATGTATTTGCTTCAAGAACTTTTTTCAAGGCAAACAATGAAACGACAATCTATAAGGATTTAGAATTGAACCCATGGCAATATGGGCTTACTTTGAGTGCGGGCTATAACAACTGGAATGCGTTTATTTATTACGGTATAAATGCTATTTTTGAGACGGCCTCTATAAATCAAAACCCATTGGAGATGAAAAGCTTAAAAGTGGGACTGATGTTTTATATTCTATAGAAATATATTTCATCTTTTATCTCAAAAAAAAACTTTCTATTTAAAAAGAAAATGATCCCCGAAAATACATTTTTTTAGACCTCTTAGTTATGTTAAAATTTAGTAATTTTGCTGACTAATTAAAGAATAATGAGCGCTCTTTTTCCTGAGTATAAAGGATTGAATTTACCAAAGTTATCAGATCAAATGCTGGACTATTGGCGTGCGCATGATGTTTTTGAAAAAAGTATCTCATCAAGGGAGGGGCAAAAACCCTATGTTTTTTTTGAAGGACCCCCTTCCGCCAATGGTCTGCCGGGGGTTCACCATGTTCTTGCGCGCGCCATTAAAGATATTTTTCCGCGTTATAAAACCATGAAAGGTTTTCAAGTCAAACGCAAAGCGGGCTGGGACACCCATGGTCTGCCTATAGAATTGGGTGTGGAAAAAGAACTGGGGATCACCAAAGAAGACATTGGTAACACCATTTCTGTAGAGGCCTATAATGACGCCTGTCGCAAAGCTGTGATGCGCTACACTGATGTGTGGAACGATTTAACCCAAAAAATGGGCTATTGGGTCAATATGGAAGACCCTTACATCACTTACGATCCTAAGTATATGGAAAGTGTTTGGTGGCTTTTAAAAGAAATTTACAACAAAAAATTACTCTACAAAGGCTATACCATTCAGCCCTATTCCCCCAAAGCAGGTACCGGATTGAGCTCTCATGAACTGAACCAACCTGGAACCTATCAAGATGTTACGGATACCACGGTTGTGGCGCAGTTTAAAGCAATTCCAGAAACCCTTCCTAATGCTTTAAAAACCGAAGGTGATATTCATCTTTTGGCTTGGACCACAACCCCTTGGACATTGCCGAGTAACACCGCACTTACTGTGGGTCCAAAAATTGAATATGTTTTGGTAAAAACATTCAATCAATACACTTTTGAACCTATCAATGTTGTTTTGGCCAAAGCACTTTTATCAAAACAGTTTAATGGGAAATATGAAAAGATAGACTCTGAAGCGGCCTTAGATGAGTACAAGGCGGATGCTAAACAGATTCCTTATTGCGTTAAAAGTACTGTTATGGGCAATGCTTTGGTGGGCATAAAATACGAGCAATTGTTGGATTATGCTTTGCCAAATGACCATCCAGAAAATGCATTTCGCATCATTCCTGGGGATTTTGTGACTACTGAAGATGGTACTGGAATTGTCCATACCGCGCCTACTTTTGGTGCAGATGATGCCATTGCGGCTAAACAAGCCAAACCTGAGATACCACCAATGTTGGTCAAGGATGAATTGGACAATCTTGTTCCGCTGGTCGATTTACAAGGCCGTTTTAGAAAAGAAGTCACAGACTTTGCTGGGCAATATGTAAAAAATGAATATTATCCAGAAGGGCAAGCCCCAGAAAAGTCCGTAGATGTTCAATTGGCAATTAAATTAAAAATTGAAAACAAAGCGTTTAAAGTCGAGAAATACAAGCACAGTTACCCCAATTGCTGGCGCACCGACAAGCCTATTTTATATTATCCTTTAGATTCTTGGTTTATTAAAATTACAGAGGTCAAACAGCGGATGTTTGAATTGAATCAAACCATCAACTGGAAACCAAAAAGTACAGGTGAAGGCCGTTTTGGCAACTGGCTTGCAAATTCCAACGATTGGAATTTATCTCGCTCTCGCTATTGGGGCATTCCACTTCCCATTTGGCGCACAGAAGATGGAAAAGAGGAGCTTTGTATTGGTTCTGTTGAAGAACTTAAAAACGAAATGCATAAATCGGTAAACGCTGGGATCATGACACAAGCCCTCTTTGAAGATTTTATAGTTGGTGATTTCTCAGATATGAACTATTCCAAAATTGATTTGCATAAAAACATAGTGGATGCCATTACATTGGTTTCACCGTCTGGTCAACCTATGAGCAGAGAAAGTGATCTGATTGATGTTTGGTTTGATTCCGGGAGTATGCCTTATGCGCAATGGCATTATCCTTTTGAAAATAAAGATCTCATTGACAACAACAAAGCTTTTCCTGCCGATTTTATTGCAGAAGGCGTCGATCAAACACGAGGTTGGTTTTATACCCTGCACGCGATTGGCAGTATGGTTTTTGACTCCGTTGCCTATAAAAATGTGGTTTCTAATGGACTGGTCTTGGACAAAAACGGTCAAAAAATGTCCAAGCGTTTGGGCAATGCCACGGACCCCTTTGAAACCCTAGCTACCTATGGTCCCGATGCCACGCGTTGGTATATGATCAGTAATGCCAATCCTTGGGATAATTTAAAATTTGATGTGGATGGAATTGATGAAGTCAAGCGTAAATTTTTTGGAACGCTTTACAATACCTATGCTTTTTTCACACTTTACGCCAATATTGACAGATTTAACAACTCTGAGCCCGCCATTCCACACGAGCAGCGCCCAGAAATTGACCGTTGGATTTTGTCCGAACTCCACACGCTTATTGAAAAAGTAGATACCCATTATGCTAATTATGAGCCCACAAAAGCAGCTAGAGAGATTTCTGAATTTACGCAAGAGCTTCTCAGTAATTGGTACGTTCGCCTGAGCCGAAGACGCTTTTGGAAAGGGGCATATGAAGCAGATAAAATCTCTGCCTATCAAACGCTATTTACTTGCATGATTACGCTTTCAAAACTTGGCGCTCCTATCGCACCCTTTTTTATGGACCGCTTGTATTTAGATTTGGTGACTCCTACAAAATTAGAGCCATATGACAGTGTACATTTGTCAGAATTTCCAAATTCAAATGCTCAGCTCATAGACAAAGCTCTGGAGCATAAAATGGCCCAAGCCCAGTTGATTTCATCCTTGGTTTTATCCCTTAGAGCCAAAGAAAAAATAAAGGTGAGACAGCCCCTTCAAAAAATAATGATTCCCATTAATTCCAAAGTACAAAAAGAAGAAATTGTTGCCATTTCAGATTTAATAGCACACGAAGTGAACGTTAAAGAAATCGAGCTTTTGGAGGATGCATCTGATATTTTAGTCAAACAAATCAAGCCCAATTTTAAGGTTTTAGGTCCGCGTTTTGGAAAAGACATGAAACAAGTTGTGGCGGCCATTCAGAAATTCGATGCGGATGATATCCAAAAAATTGAAGAAAAAGGGGTTTTAGCCCTTGAAATTAATGGAAAAAGTATTAATTTACAACTCAGCGATGTAGAGATTTCTTCTCAGGATATTGAAGGCTGGCTTGTTGCCAACCAAGGTGCTGTAACTGTCGCCTTGGACGTGACAATTACAGAGGCCTTGAAGGCCGAAGGCATTGCACGTGAGCTAGTAAATCGAATTCAAAATTTAAGAAAAGATTCGGGCTTTGAAGTAACGGATATGATTGATGTTTTTATTTTAAATAATGAATTTATGGACAAAGCTGTTCAAAATAACTTAGAGTACATTAAAGCTGAAACATTAACACACACATTACACACAGTAAACGAACTTGAAAATGGGATTGAGGTCAATTTTGATGCTATTACCACCAAGTTATTAATTAAAAAACACATAAAATAAAAGGCTATGGAAACACCTGTTAAATATTCTGATAAAGACCTCGAAGCATTTAAAATACTGATTTTAAAGAAGATTGAAAAGGCCCAACACGATTTAGAATTGATCAAAAGTGCTTATATGAACGATCTTAACAATGGTACCGAAGACACCTCACCGACTTTTAAAGCTTTTGATGAAGGCAGTCAGGTCATGAGTAAAGAATCCAATGCTCAATTGGCGATTCGTCAAGAAAAATTTATCCGAGATTTAAAAAATGCCTTGATTCGAATTCAGAATAAAACCTATGGTATTTGCCGTGTGACAGGAAAGCTAATCAACAAAAAGCGTTTGGAGCTCGTACCTCATGCCACCCTAAGCATTGAAGCAAAGAACATGCAAAAATAATATGACGAAACAGCAAGTTTTCGCTATTATTCTTATCGTACTTTGCATTGATCAATGCTCAAAAATTTACATCAAAACTCATTTTGAGCTTGGGCAAGAGCTTGTCATTTTTAATTGGTTTAAAATTCTTTTTGTAGAAAACGATGGCATGGCTTGGGGCGCAAAACTCAGTGATTTCACCTCCATTATTTCTGATAAATATGCCAAGTTGTATCTTACAATATTTAGAATTTTAGCCCTTATTGGTATTGGCTATTGGTTGTTTGGGCTTGTCAAAAAGCAAGCTTATCGATTTTTAATTTTGGCAGTTTCATTGGTGTTTTCAGGTGCACTTGGCAATATTTTAGATTCAGTTTTTTATGGGGTTTTTTTCGATGACAGTCTAGGGCAGAAGGCGGTCTTTTTTCCAGACAAGGGCTATAGCAGTTTGTTTTATGGAAATGTTGTTGACATGCTTTACTTTCCACTCTACAAGGGCTATTTTCCAGAGTGGTTTCCATTTATAGGCGGCCATTATTTTACATTTTTCAACCCTGTTTTCAATGTGGCGGATGTGGCCATCAGTATTGGTGTTGGCCTGCTAATTTTATGTAACAAGGGCAATAAAACTTCAAAAAAATCTTCTTTCAGAATTGATAAATCTGATTTGGTGTAAGACAATAATCCAATGCAATATCATTGGGTTGAATGTCTTTAATTTTTTCATCAGCTTCAAAAAAGGAAAGTCCGATTTTCACGGCATTAGGGCAGTTTTTTAAAAAGCCATCATAGAATCCTTTGCCGTAGCCGACCCGATGCCCAACTTTATCAAACGCCAACAAAGGCACAAAAATCACCTCAAGTTTTGAGGCTTTAATTTGCAGCCCATCTTGGGGCTCTGGAATGTTCCATATATTTGGTTTAATCGTCGTATTATCCGTTAGTAAATAATGGCTCATTTCACCATTTAAAATATCACTTTTTGGAATGACAATGTTTTTATCTCTTCCATATAATATACTCAATAGTGGTTCTGTTTCAACTTCTTTTAGGTGTTTAATCGTTAAAAAAAGGTGGTAAAAAGAGGCCTCCCAAATAGGAAGTTTAAGCGCTTGGTTGGCAATTTCTAAACTCAAGCTATTTATGGTTGAAGGCGTTAGTGATTTGCGCTTCTGTTTGTAGGCTGTTCTTAGGGTTTGTTTTTTCATCTAGTCGTTTTTGTAGAAAAGCGGAACAAAGCGTCTCCTTTGTAAACAATGGGGTCTTCATTAATATTTATAACATAGCCAACACAATCGGCTTTAATGGACTGGTTAAATTTTCCATAAGCATCTGTAATATAGCCTAGTACAGTGCCCTTTTCAACTTTTGAATTCAGCTTTATTGACGGGCGGAACAACCCAGAAGTCTTGGCTCTGATCCATTTACTTTCCTCAATAAAAATGATTTGTTTTTTAGGGGCTGAAACTTTGAATTTTGAATTTAACATATCTAGATGGTTCAAAATACGTTTGGCGCCATTGACGCCTGAATTGGTCACCAATCTGTCAATGTGATTTGATTTACCGCCTTCAAAAAGTATCATTGGAATGTTGATTTTATCACAAGCACTTCGAAGGGATTTAGGAATTTTTTTTGAGTAAACAACAAAGGGTGCTCCATAGGCTTTGGCCCATTTTTTGAGTTTTGGGGCTTGCTTGACAATTCGAATTTGAGGTGCATTAAAACGTCCTGCACCACCAGTGTGGTGATCAATGATAAAATCGACTTGCGGAATGATTTCATGCATCAATTTATAAGCTACTTGACTGGCCAATGAACCTGTTTTTGAGCCTGGGAAAACACGGTTTAAATCCCGACCATCTGGAAGTTCCCGCGATTTATTCAAAAACCCAAATATATTTAAAACGGGGATGCAAATGATGGTTCCTTTTTTGGGCTTATTTATCCCCTTTGCAATCAATTGTCTTACAATTTCAACCCCATTTACCTCATCACCGTGAATGCCTGCTGTAAAGAGTACCACAGGCCCAGGCTTTCTAGAACGGTTGATGATGACCGGTACTTCCACACTTGTTTGTGTGTGAAGTTTGGCTACATGAAAATTAATTTCCCGAGATTCGCCTGCTGCAATTTTTTCTCCTAAAATGTGTAAAACTGAATTGTGTGAATTCATTAACGTCTGTTTCTTTCAATGAATGTAATGATCGCTTTAGCAATGTTTTTTTCTGAAGCGCCTTCAATCCCCTCCAGACCAGGTGTGGAATTGATTTCCATAATTAGCGGCCCTCTTTTGGATTGCAAAAGGTCTACCCCACAAATTGGGAGCTTTAGTTGTCGTGCCGATTTGATAGCGATTTTTAGTTCAGGTTCTGACATTCTGTAATATTCATAGGTGCCGCCACGGTGTAAATTAGAACGAAATTCACCAGGCTTACCGCGTCGTTTCATAGCACCAACAACTTGGCCATCTACAATAAAAGCACGGATATCCACCCCTTTTGCTTCGGAAATGTATTCTTGAACCAAGGCTCTTGCCTGTAAGCCATTGAAGGCTTCCAAAACAGATTCCGCTGCATTTTTAGATTCCGCCAGAACAACCCCAAGACCTTGTGTTCCTTCCAATAGTTTTATAACTACGGGGGTTCCCCCTACAAGTTCAATAACTTCTTCAACGTCTTTGGAGTAATTTGTGAAAACGGTTTTCGGCATGTCTATTCCACCTTTCGAAAGGTGTTGAAAACTGCGCAATTTATCGCGAGATCGAATGATGGCATCTGAAGAAACGGTAGAAAACACATTCATCATTTCAAACTGACGTACCACTGCGCATCCATAGAAAGTCACTGAAGCACCAATCCTTGGGATGATGGCATCTACATCATTGAGGTATCTGTCTTTGTAATAAATTGTTGGCTTTTCTTTCTCAATAATCAAGTCACAATTTAAAGGATCTATGACCTGAACATCATGCCCCCGATCTTCCGCTTCCTCAACAAGTCTTCGTGTGGAGTATAAATTTTTATTTCTTGATAAAATGACAATCTTCATGTTATAAATGGCCTTTAATTTTGCAACAATATACTAAAAAAGTAGTATCGATTTTTAGGATGTTAAGAATTAGTATACCTTTGGTATTATGGCGCCACTAAGCATCGAAATACAACTCAAAACACTCCCCAACAGTCCTGGAGTATATCAGTTTTTTGATGTCAAAGACAAGATTCTTTACATTGGTAAAGCCAAGAACTTAAAAAAACGCGTTCGCTCTTACTTTAACAAGAATCACGACCAGGCCAAGACTAATGTTTTAGTTAAGAAAATAAGATCCATTAAGCACATTGTTGTCGCGACTGAGACCGATGCCCTTTTGCTAGAAAATAACCTCATCAAAAAATACCAACCGCGGTATAATGTACTACTCAAAGATGACAAGTCCTATCCATGGATTTGTATAAAAAACGAACGGTTTCCAAGAGTATTTTCCACCCGTCGTGTTATTAAAGACGGATCTGAGTATTTTGGTCCTTACTCCAGTGTTAAAGTTGTGAACACCATCATTAATTTGATAAAATCGCTGTATCCAATTCGCATAGAAAACTATAATTTTTCTCAAAAAAAAATAAATAATTCTGAAACGGACATTTTTTTAAAAACACACAGCCACCAAGGACACTTTCTTGTCCTGGGTTTTGCAGAGCGTCCCAAAAAACTGACACGAGATTATATTTCTGAAACGGATTATATAGAAAACATGCGATTTGTAAAGCAAATATTGAATGGAAAACTCGGTAATATCAAAAAAACACTTCGCAATGAAATGTTTAAGTTTTCTAATTTGAATCTGTTTGAAGAAGCCCAATCTTTTAAAGAGAAAATTATAATTCTGGAGAACTATCAGGCCAGGTCCACCATTGTGAATCCGAAAATTACTGATGTTGAGGTGTACAGCATTGTCAGCGACGAGAGCTATGCCTATGTGAATTTCTTGCAAGTGTCTCACGGTGCCATTATTAGGGCACATACTATGGAATTGAAAAAAAAGCTGGACGAAACAGACGCTGAACTTTTGACCTTGGCCATTATGGAAATGCGCCAAAGATTTCAGCTTCAATCCAAAGCGGTTTATTTACCTTTTAAGGTTGAATTGGGATCCAATTTAAAATGTACGGTCCCGAAGGTTGGGGATAAAAAGCAGCTTATAGACCTGTCTTTGCGCAATGCCAAATACCAGCGTTTAGAAAAATTGAAACAAGTTAAAATTACAGATCCAGGCCGTCATGTGAAACGCATCATGGCCCAAATGAAATCAGATCTTCGGCTCAAGGATGCCCCCACCCATATTGAATGTTTTGACAATTCAAACATTCAAGGAACGCATCCAGTTGCCGCCTGTGTGGTTTTTAGAAATGCAAAACCCAGCAAAAAAGAATACCGTCATTTTAACATCAAAACTGTAAAAGGTCCAGACGACTTTGCTTCAATGACAGAGGTTGTTTACCGCCGTTACAAACGTTTGTCAGAAGAAAAAAAACCACTTCCTCAGCTTGTGATTATTGATGGGGGTAAAGGTCAATTGTCTGCAGCTCTAAAAAGTTTGGACGCCCTTGGCTTGCGTTCAAAAATTGCGATTATTGGTATAGCAAAAAGATTGGAAGAATTATTTTACCCAAATGATCCAATTCCCTTATATTTAGACAAGAAAAGTGAAACTTTGAAAATCATTCAACAATTGAGAAATGAAGCACACCGTTTTGGAATTGATCACCATCGAAACAGGCGCAGTAAATCTGCTTTGTATTCTGAGTTAGAATCTATACCCGGCATTGGCGATAAAACGCGGGTCGAATTGTTAAAGGCCTTCAAATCACCTCAGCGTGTTTCTTTTGCGAAGTTGGATGAATTAGAACAAATCATTGGATGCTCTAAAGCCCAAAAAGTTTATAATTATTACCATTCTAAAAATGAAGCTTAACCTAAAATTTTACATTGTTATCTGCTTATTATCCCTATTAGGTCATGCCCAAGAACCCTTGCCCGATAATCCCAAAATTGGATTGGTTTTGAGTGGCGGTGGTGCCAAGGGGTTGGCACATATTGGCGTCTTAAAAGTTATTGACAGCTTGGGGGTTCGAGTAGATTATATTGGGGGCACTAGTATGGGGTCTGCAGTTGGTGGATTGTATGCTGCAGGGTATACTGGAAAGCAGTTGGATTCTATTTTTAGAGGGATTGATTTTGATGTATTGCTGGGTGACAAGGTACCAAGGCCCTCAAAAACATTTCAAGAACGGAAAAATTCTGAAAAATACGGGATTTCACTTCCTATAAACGATTTTAAAATTCAATTACCATCTTCAATTTCAAGAGGCCAAAACTTGTTTAATTTATTTACAAAACTAACATTAGATGTCACTGCTATTTCTGACTTCAGTCAACTTCCAGTCCCGTTTTATTGTATGGCAACTGATATTGAGACAGGGGCTTCAGTCGTACTGGACAGTGGTAATTTGGCCGAAGCCATTTCAATAAGTAGTACATTGCCCACCCTTTTTCATCCCTTGGAGCGCGATGGCGCACTGTTGATGGATGGCGGCATTGCAAACAATTATCCTATTGAATATTTAAAAACAAAAAACTTAGATTTTATCATTGGTGTGAGTGTTGAAGAAGATCTTTTAACCAAAGAAGAAATCAATTCAATTTCAGATATATTAGCACAAATAAATAATTTTAGATCTGCGGAGGATTTAGAAGACAAGATTCAACTCACCGATCTTTTTATTGAACCTGACGTGGAGAATTTTTCAATCATTTCATTTAACAAAGGCGCTAAAATTATTAAAAGTGGGGAAGTTTCTGTCACTCCTTTCCTAAGTCAATTAAAGACGATTGCCAAGACACAGGATTATAGGAAAGCGCGAAAAAAAATCACAGATCTAGATTCTTTAAAATTCAGTAAAGTAAAAATTGTTGGTAATGAAAAATATACGGACTCTTATGTCTTTGGTAAATTGCGATTTCGGCGTGGTGAAACCATAAGTTTTAAAGATTTTAGCAGCGGGGTTAATAATCTTTTGGCGACCAATAATTTTGAAAGTTTTCGTTACCAGTTTTCTCCCCTTTCAAACGACAGCTATAATTTTACAGGCAATGTCAAAGAAACCACCAATACAACCTTATTAAAATTAGGAGTTCATTACGACAAGGTTTTAAAGAGCTCTTTGCTATTAAACCTTACTAAAAAGCAATTTTTACTAAAAAATGACGTCTTGTCTTTGGATTTTATATTAGGGGATAATTCTCGATTTAATTTTGATTATTACATCGATAAAGGGTTTTATTGGAGCATTGGCCTTAATTTTAAATATACAGATTTTAGATATGACATAAATCCTTTGTTTTTTGATGCCACCCTTCCAGTAGAAATTGACAATGCGATTCCCACGACAATTTCTGACTTAACAGCGAGCTTTTTTGTGGAGACTCTTATCAAAAAGGATTTGTCTTTCAAGCTAGGAGCTAGGTTTAAGCGTCTTAAAATAGAAGCTTCAAGCCCTTCTTTAATCAATGTTTTTCAAGCCAGTGAGTATCAAATTGAAAACAGCGATTTTTTCAGTCTCAATACCAGATTGAGGTATGACACGTTAGATAATATTTTTTTCCCAACCAGCGGGCTTTTGTTTGACACCGACGGAAATTTATTTCTAACGGCTTCAAGCGCAGAAGATTTTACACAGTTTTTAAAACTAAAAACCAACATTGCAAAAGCTTTTTTAATTACCAAAGACTTGTCTTTATTGGTTGGGGCTGAGGGTGGTTTTAGGATTGGTAATGATAATATTCCGGCTCTTAATTTTGGGTTTGGAGGCTATGCACTCAACCAAATAAACAACTACGGCAATATGTTTGGATATGATTTCTTTAGTCTCTCGGGCAATAGTTTTATAAAAGCATACTTCAATATGGATTACGAATTTTATAAACGGCACCACTTTAATTTTTCTGGTAACTTTTCCAATATTGGGGATGATATTTTTGTTTCTAATGATTGGTTAGAACTTTCTTCTTATAGTGGCTATGCATTGGGATATGGTTTAGAAACTATTTTTGGTCCTATAGAATTAAAATATAACTGGTCTGCTGAAAACAATTTTAACGCTATTTTTATTAACTTGGGATACTGGTTTTAAAAAACTGTTTTTTTTTCCTTAAATTTGTTTATGACCATTTTTTGGAAAGATCTTTTATTGTTTCTTCATTTCCTTATCAAGAGAAGTCCTGAGTAGTTAAACCGTGCATCTTGGCATAAATTAGTTGCCTTTTTCAAAGCTTTCGTTTAAAATTTAAAATTTCTTTAATATGCCTTATTACCACAAGCTTGGGAACATTCCACCCAAAAAACATACACAATTTGAAAAACCCAACGGGGGTTTCTATTACGAACAACTTTTTGGAACGGTTGGATTTGATGGAATGGCTACGATTTCTTACCACGAACAGCGTCCAACACAAGTAAAATCGATCGGGAAACAGTACAGTATTGCGCCAAAAATAGCGAAAACAAACAACATTCAATCTTATCGCCTTCGTGGCTTTGAAGTCGCTCCAAAAGCCGACTTTTTAGAGAGTAGAACCATTGTTTTAACAAATTCCGATTGCAACATTATTTTGGCAGCTCCAAAAACATCCCTCACGGATTATTTTTATAAAAATTCGGATGCTGATGAGCTTATTTTTGTCCATCGAGGCTCTGGAAAACTACGCAGTATGTTTGGGAATTTAGATTTTAAATATGGGGATTACTTGATCATCCCAAGGGGAGTGATTTATCAAATCCAATTTGATTCTGAAGAAAACAGGTTATTTATTTTGGAATCTTATAGTCCTATTTATACCCCCAAGCGCTATCGCAATTGGTTTGGTCAGTTGCTTGAACATGCGCCCTATTGTGAACGTGACATCCGCCGTCCTCAAGAATTAGAAACATACAACCAATCGGGCGATTTCACTGTAAAAATTAAAAAACAAAATCAGCTCATAGATATGGTGTATGCCTCCCATCCTTTTGATGTGGTGGGCTATGACGGTTACAATTATCCTTACGCCTTTTCCATTCACGATTTTGAACCTATAACTGGGAGAATTCACCAGCCACCTCCAGTACATCAGACTTTCGAAACCAACGCCTTGGTTGTTTGCAGTTTTGTCCCTCGCATATACGATTACCATCCCAAAGCCATTCCAGCCCCTTATAACCACAGTAATATTGACAGTGATGAGGTTTTGTATTATGTAGATGGGGATTTTATGAGTCGTAATGATGTTAAAGTCGGTCATATTTCATTACATCCTGCGGGGATTCCACATGGGCCACACCCAGGCGCCATGGAACGCAGTATTGGCCTTAAAGACACCAAAGAGTTGGCTGTAATGGTAGATACTTTTAAACCGCTTCAAGTCACAGAAGAAGCCCTCAAAATTTCTGACGAAGACTATTACAAGTCGTGGTTGGAAAATAACACTTAACATCAAATTTTAGTTATGAATAAATCCTTAAAGTCTGTAGACTATGGTCTTGAAAAAATTTTCGATGGTGCCCAAGATTTTTTACCCCTTCTTGGAACCGATTATGTCGAGCTATATGTTGGCAATGCAAAACAAGCAGCCCATTTTTATAAAACCGCTTTTGGCTTTCAATCCTTGGCTTACCGGGGTTTAGAAACGGGTTCAAAAGATGCGGTTAGTTATGTCCTAAAACAAGGAAAAATCAGATTGGTACTCACCACACCCTTGCACAGTAAATCCTCAATTAACGACCATTTGAGAAAACACGGCGATGGCGTAAAGGTCATTGCATTGTGTGTAGATGATGCTAGGGCTGCCCATGCAGAAACTACAAAACGTGGGGCAAAGTCTTATTTTACACCCAAAGAAAGCCAGGATGATTATGGTGTGATTATTACCTCTGGCATCTACACTTATGGGGAAACGGTTCACATTTTTGTAGAACGGAAAAATTATAAAGGTGTTTTTTTTCCAGGCTACGAAGTATGGAAATCAAATTACAATCCACCAAGCTCAGGCTTAAAGTTTATTGATCATATTGTTGGGAATGTAGGCTGGGGGGAAATGAATACTTGGGTTAAATGGTATGAAGAGGTGATGGGTTTTGTAAATTTTCTATCCTTTGATGACAAACAAATTCACACGGAATACTCAGCTCTGATGAGTAAAGTCATGAGCAATGGCAATGGCCGTATTAAATTTCCAATCAATGAACCTGCTAAAGCTGAAAAGCGTTCTCAAATTGAAGAATATTTAGATTTTTATGAAGATTCAGGAGTGCAACATTTAGCAGTTGCGACCGATGATATTATAGCAACTGTAAAACAGTTGCAAGAGAATGGAGTAGAATTTTTGCCACCCCCCCCTCAATCTTATTACGATGCTATCCCAAGTCGTTTGGGTGCTCATATGAAGTTTATGAAAGAAGACATTTCTGCCCTACAGGAGCTGTCTATTTTAGTGGATGCTGACGAAGAAGGCTATTTATTGCAGATTTTTACAAAACCTATTGAAGACCGCCCCACTTTATTTTTTGAAATCATTCAACGCATGGGCGCCAAAGGGTTTGGTGCAGGAAATTTTAAAGCGCTTTTTGAGTCTATTGAGCGAGAACAAGCCAATAGGGGTACCCTTTGATAAGTTGATTTATAAATAGATTTAAACTTGCTTTTAGTTTTGGAATAATAATTGCAAATTTGTAATGCTACAAATGCATATGCAATCTTATGAAGCAAATTTTAGCATCCTTAATTTTACTCTGGAGCTTGAGCACATCCAATGCCCAGTCTGAGTCTTCGTTTCAATCTGGGGAGTGGTTAAAATTCAAATTAAATTACAGTGGCTGGGTCAAAGCAGGGAATGCAACCCTGGAAGTGAAAGAGGCCACTTTCAAAAACCGTTCTGTTTGTCATGTAGTTGGAAAAGGGTGGACTACCGGCGCCATTAAATGGTTTTTTAAAGTTAATGATCGTTATGAAAGTTATTTTGACAAAGCCACCGGGCGGCCTTATAAATTTATTAGAAATATCAACGAAGGCGGGCATGTCAAAAACAGAGTTATTGAGTTTGACTATGAAAAAAAATCAGCGTTTGTTAATGATTTAAGGCACAAAACAAAAAAAACAGTTTCCATAACTTCTGATATTCAAGACATGGTTTCTGCCTATTATTATTTGAGAGACCACTACGATACGGAGACCATTAAAGTGGGCCATACTGTTAAATTAAAAATGTTTTTTGACAATGAAATTTTCGGATTTAAACTTAAGTTTTTAGGGAGAGAAACTATCAATACTAAATTTGGAAACATCAATTGTCTTAAATTCCGCCCTTATGTAATGGCTGGTCGTGTTTTTCATGAAGAAGAAAGTGTTACCCTTTGGGTGAGTGCCGATAATAATAAAATTCCAATAAAAATTAAAGCAGACTTGAGGGTTGGTTCTTTAAGGTCTGATCTAGCGGCTTTTAAAGGTTTAAAATATCCTTTTGAAATTCAACTTTAAATTCAACCAATGAAAAACAAAACCACTCAAGACATTATCAAAGCACTGGATGAAAAATACAGCGCTTCAGGCCAAGATAAAAACATGTATTTGGAAGGTCTCTTACATAGCAAGCCCATGAATTATTGGGACTATATACATACAGATGCTCTTCTTAATTTACAAATTCAACGCACCAATTTTCCAGATGAGATGGTCTTCATTGGGTACCACCAAATCAATGAATTGATTTTTAAAATGATTTTATGGGAACTCCAACAACTTGCTGAAGTTGCTATTTTGAAAGTGGATTTTTTGACAGATAAGTTGATGCGTGTCAGCCGCTATTTTGACATGCTAACCACTTCTTTTACCATAATGCAAGATGGAATGGATGTTAAACAGTACAACCAATTCAGACATACACTTGCACCAGGTAGTGGATTCCAAAGCGCACAGTATCGAAAAATCGAATTTGCATCCACCGAGCTCATAAATCTTATAGACCCTCGTTTCAGAGAAACCATCGACAGAAACACCCCATTCGAAAATGCGTTTGAACATTTGTACTGGCAGGCTGCAGGTAAAGATTATAAGTCAGCTAAAAAATCGCCCTTACTTACAAGTTTTGAAAAACGTTACAAAGAAGAATTTATTACCTTTATGAAGGTTTATAATTCCAAAAACCTTTGGTCTCGCTATAAAGAACTTTCAGAGTCAGACCAAAGCAGTAAAGCGCTCGTTAAGGCCATGCGTCATTACGATTACACTGTCAATATCACTTGGGTCATGGGGCATTTCAAGGCCGCCAAACATTACATATTGTCTTCTTCTGGAGATGGTTCGGCCACAGGGGGTAGCAAATGGCAAAAATACATGCATCCAAAATATCAAAAGAGAATATTTTTTCCAGAACTTTGGAGTGATATAGAAATAGAGACTTGGGGCCATGAAGTTGAAAATTAATTCGGCACTTTTTAATTTTAAATTCTTCCTTTACAGTTTTGCTATTGTAATCTTTTTTTATATACTAAAAAGTTGTTCATCTGAGACCCTTGAAACGGATTCAATCTCACAGACTGTCCTTTTGGAAAACAACAAATTTGGCTATAATTTCAATAATTATAAGGTTGTCAATGACACTGTTAGGAAAGGAGATAGTTTTGGAAAAATATTAGAGAATAACCAACTTTTTTATCCAAAAATCCATCACATTGCGCAAAAAACTAAAGCTGTTTTTGACACTCGCCAACTCAGAATAGGCAAGCCTTATACATTACTTTTTTCGAAAGACAGTTCCAATGTTCCCTTGGTTTTTATCTATGAAGAAAATAAAATTGAGTATCTCGTTGTAGAATTTTGTGATTCTATTTTAGCATACAAAGCGCGTAAAGCTGTTAAAATAGTTGAAAAAGAAGCTTCTGGCCTCATTGAAAACTCGCTCTCTGAGACCATGGAAGCACAAGGTTTGCCCATTCAGTTGATTTACGATATGTCGGACGACATCTATGCCTGGACCATTGATTTTTTTAGGCTTCAAAATGGAGATAATTTTAAAGTGATTTATAAACAACGTTTCGTCGAGGACAGCATTTATGCGGGGATTGAAACCATAGAAGCAGCTTATTTTCAACACAAAGGTGAAGCCATATATGCCTTTAATTATCTTACGCCAGATTCTAAAAATAGCACCGATTACTTCGATGATAAGGGTAAGAGCCTCCAAAAAGCATTTTTAAAAAGCCCGATAAAGTTCAGCCGTATTTCCTCTCGATACAATTTAAATCGTCGCATTAAACTTTATGGCAACAGAGTCCGCGCGCACAAAGGAACAGATTTTGCTGCCGCTATAGGAACACCCATTTTAGCAACAGCAAATGGGACCGTTGTGGAATCAGCGAGGCGTGGCGGCAATGGAAATTATGTTAAGATTCGTCACAATGCCACTTATTCAACCCAATACCTACACATGAGCAAACGTCTTGTTAAAGTGGGGGATTTTGTAAAGCAAGGCGATGTGATAGGTAAAGTAGGAATGACCGGAAACACCAGTGGCCCTCATGTTTGTTACCGTTTTTGGAAAAATGGACGTCAAGTAGATCCCTTTCGACAGAAACTTCCAGACGCAAAAGCGCTTTCGGAAAAGTATAAACCGGATTATCTTGAGTATATTGCACCATTGAAACAACAATTAGATTCAATTAATTAACCCTATTTAATTTATAATGAGCTTAAAATCCATTGATCCTACCCAAACGCTTGCCTGGAAAAAGTTGCAGGCTCACTTTGAATCTATCAAAGATGTACATATGTCTTCTTTATTCTCAAAGAATTTTAAGCGTGCCTCAGAAATGAGCCTTGAGTGGAATGATTTTTTTCTTGATTACTCTAAAAATAGAATTACTGCCGAAACCATATCATTACTCAAAGGTTTGGCAGAAGAAATACAATTAAGCGATGCCATCTCGAAGTATTTTGACGGCGAAAAGATTAATAAAACGGAAGGCAGAGCCGTACTGCATACTGCACTTCGGGCTCCAAAAGAATCGGAAGTTTTTTTTGAAGGCACTAATGTTATTCCAGAGATTTATGAGGTCAAAAATAAGATTCAGCAGTTTTCAGAGGCGGTTATTAGTGGCCAGAGAAAAGGCTTTACAAACAAAGCTTTTACGGATGTTGTAAACATTGGAATTGGCGGCTCAGATTTGGGTCCTGCCATGGTTGTAGATGCCCTTTCCTATTATGGTAATCATTTGAAAGTACATTTTGTAAGCAATGTAGATGGCGATCACGTGAATGAAGTTTTAAAAGAGCTAGACCCTGAGACTACTCTTTTTGTTATTGTGTCTAAGACGTTTACTACTCAAGAAACCCTTTCCAATGCAACGACCATCAAGCAATGGTTTTTACAAAAAGCAGCCCAAGCCGATATTGCAAAACAGTTTGTGGCAGTCTCTACCAACATTGAAAAAGTGGAATCTTTTGGGATTTCCCCTCAAAACATTTTCCCAATTTGGGATTGGGTTGGCGGTCGATTTTCTCTGTGGAGTGCCGCCGGGTTGAGCATCAGTTTAGCTGTTGGTTTTGATCATTATGACGACATGCTCAAGGGTGCTCACAAAATGGATGTACATTTTAAGGAAGCCCTTTTTGAACAAAACATCCCTACTTTGCTGGCCATGATCAGTATTTGGTATAATAATTTTTTTAAAGCTGAAAGCGAAGCAATCATTCCATACACTCAATATTTAAATCAGTTTGCGACCTATTTACAGCAAGCCGTTATGGAGAGTAATGGAAAAAGTGTTGATCGCAATGGGGAAAAAGTGAAATACCAAACCGGAAACCTTATTTGGGGTGAGCCTGGCACCAATTCACAGCACGCTTTTTTTCAATTGATTCATCAAGGCACAAAACTAATACCAGCAGATTTCATAGGATTTTCAAAGTCATTGCACGGCAATCAAGACCATCAAGACAAACTCATGTCTAATTTTTTCGCACAGACCGAAGCCTTACTCGCTGGGAAAAACGATGCTGTTGTAGCTGAAGAAGGGACCGCATCAGAAATTTTTCCTTATAAAATATTTGAAGGTAACCGCCCGACCAACACCCTTTTTATAGAACAGTTAACGCCTGAAAGTTTGGGTAAACTTATCGCCATGTACGAGCATAAAATATTTGTGCAGGGGATTGTATGGAATATCTTTAGCTACGATCAATTTGGCGTGGAGCTTGGGAAACAATTGGCGGGTAAAATTCTCAAAGAATTTTCAAAACAAAGCCCTGAGGTACACGATGCTTCAACAGCAAATCTTATTGCCCGTTATAAAAACATTCGATAGCTCGGCCAAAACAATAATCACCGGTCCAGTATTTACGAACAATCAAGTTATTTTGTTGTCAAAATTCTCGTAATTTCGCAGCAGTAATCAGTACAAAAAGCATGATTAAAACGGTACATTCCTATTGGGCTTATTTGGTTTTAGCAGTATTGCTATTGGCGGTTTACAGAGCCATTTCAGGTGCTGTGATGAAAAAAGAATACAGCCCTAAAATGTTTCAGTCGGCATTATTTACGCTCATTGCCACTCACACCCAGCTATTGATTGCACTTTTGTTATATTTCACATCCAGTCGTTTTTCATTGTGGTTTGATTTAGGAATCTTAGAGGTGATTAATATTCCGGTCCATCGCTTATATTTGGTAGAACACCCCGTCACCAACATATTAGCGGCTGTGCTGATCACTAGGGGTTACTCAAAACATAAAAAGAAACGACTTTCTAATCCTAAATACAAAACCCTTGCCATTCATTATAGCCTTGCTTTAGTGTTGATACTATCTAGAATTCCGTGGAAGGCGTGGTGGCATTTTTAACTTTAATTTTTGGGTTTTCAAATGAATTTTCACATTAGGATTTGAAAAAAGTATCACACCAACAAAAGTCAATTTAACGAAGATTCAAATTATTTAATTCTAGCTCAAGATTATTTTCAAAACCGAATTAAATAAGATTTACCGCTTCAATGCCTTCTAATTGATTTTCAGAAAATATTTACTGGATTTCTTTTATGACATGTACAAAAACTGGGAAGTGGTCACTGTATCCACCTGTAAAACCACCCCATGAAAAACTTCGGAATGGATAGCCTTTGTATTGGCCTTTTTTAGTGATTAGAAATTGCGCATTAAAAATACCAGCCTTATAAAATCGAAAAGAAGAATAGTCTTCTTCAAGTAGTGGTTTGGACACAATAATTTGGTCAAATAAACTCCAAGCATCTCTATAGGCATTGGAGCCCAATCCTTTTTTAAAAAAGCTTTCCATTGGGTTAAAAAGTTCTTTAAAACCAACTTTCCTTTTATCGCCTTTGGTCTTCAAAACCTTTTTCAAACTGGAATTTGTAGGGTTGTCGTTGAGGTCTCCCATCACGAATATTTTAGCATAGGAGTCTTCCATTTGTAAGGAATCTACAAGTCTTTTATTGACAGCAGCGGCAGCCTCACGTTTGGAGCGGCTTCTGGCCTCACCGCCACTTCTAGAGGGCCAGTGGTTGACAAGAACGTGAATTAAGTCTTCTTCAAGATAACCACTAACCAACAGTACATCCCTCGTATAGTCGCGGCCATCGGAGCTGTTATCTCTGAGTTTTGTTTGGTGGGCACTTGAACTCAGAGGCCTAAACAAGGCTTTTTGATACATTAGCGCTACATCAATTCCACGCTCATCGGGAGAGTCGTAATGTACAATGCCATAGTTTTTAGAAGCCAAGGCAGGGTCGTTGGCCAAATCTTCAATAACACCGCGGTTTTCAACCTCACAGATTCCAATGACGGCGGGGCTATTATTTGAAGTCTTAGCCCCAATTTTTGAAATCACATCGGCCATGTTTTGCACTTTCTTTTTGTAAATTTCTTGGCGTGCTGTTTTCAGCTCCATCATTGGACTGCGTTCATCAAATTTTGTCGTATCGTTGATGGTGTCAAACAGGTTTTCAACATTGTAAAATGCGATGGTGTGGACTTTAAAGGTGCGTTTTTTCTGAGCTTCAATTTTCGAAGCGAAAAAGAATAAAAGCATTAGAATTATTACTTTCTGGTGCTTACGATATAATGTCTTCAATTTGTTACTAAATTTGGCAATTAATTTATATTTCAAAAGTATTAATTTTAAAATAAGAAACGTACATTTGTTTGGGATATCTGTTCAAATATTTAAAGATATTCTTAAATAAAATTAATCACTTATGAAAAAACAAATTTTGAGCTTTTTGTTTGTTTGTTTTGCAAGCCTCTATAGTTTTGCACAGCAAACTACCATCCGTGGCGTTGTCAATGACATGCTAACCTCTCAGCCCATTGACGCGGTTTTGGTTCAATTGGGAGGTACTGACTTGACTACACTTACGGACTCTCAAGGAGCATTTGCCTTTCTTTTAGATGTTCCATTGGGGGAGCAGATGCTTGTGCTAAGTAAAAATGGGTTTTTAGACGCACGCTATCCAATTGTAGTTTCAGAGGGCAGAGACCTCAATCTTCTGGATTTAATCCTTGAAATAGACAATTCTAATGATGAATTGTTTACCATTACTTTATCCGATGATGAACTTAATGATGACAGTAGTGGTGCCGACAACATTTCGGGATTGCTTTCTGCTTCTCAAGATATTTTTCAAAGGGCCGCCGCCTTTGAATTTAGTTCCTCTTTCTTTAGGGTACGTGGATTAAACACCGACAATGGAACCGTTTTGATGAATGGAATTGAAATGAATAAAGTTTTTGACGGAAGACCACAGTGGAGCAACTGGGGCGGATTAAATGATGTCCTTAGAAGTCAAGAACTCAGTACAGGTTTTGCACCCTCTTCATATACCTTTGGAGGCTTGTTGGGTTCTACAAATATCAACTTACGCGCTTCGAATTATAGAGCAGGTGGTCGTATCACTTATTCCTCTTCAAACAGGAGTTATACCAACCGCTTGATGGCCACTTACGCCTCTGGCATGTTGGATGGCGGTTGGGCCTATGCATTTACCTTAGGTAGACGTTGGGGTGATGAAGGATTTCAGGACGGAACTTTTTATGATGCCAATTCCTTTTTTGTTTCTGTTGAAAAGAAAATAAACGACAAGCACAGTTTGAATCTCGTTGGGTTTTATACCCCAAACCGCCGTGGAAAATCTTCTCCAAACACCCAAGAAGTTTTTGATCTAAAAGGCACTACCTACAATGAATATTGGGGTTGGCACGATGGTGAAAAACGAAATTCTAGAATTCGACGCATTGCAGAGCCCGTTGTCATGCTAAACCATTACTGGGATCTTTCAGAATCATCAACTTTAAATACAAATGTTTCGTACCAGTTCGGAGAGCTGGGTAACAGCCGTTTGGATTATGCAGGTGGTGCCAATCCAAGTCCAGCCTACTACCAACAGCTCCCAAGTTATTTTTTAGCTGATGATGACGGACCAGATTATGCCGGGGCCTATCAGTCTGAGCAGTCTTTTCGCAATGGGGGTCAAGTTAATTGGAACCGCATTTACGACGCAAATTTAACAAACAACATTAATGGTGATTATGCTGCTTATGTGTTGTATGAGGATCGTAGTGACGACCAACAATTTAATGCCAATACCATATTAGAATCGACCTTGTCTGAAAATTTGACTTTGAATGCTGCGGTTAATTACAAGCGCTTAAAGTCCCATAATTTTGCAGAGATCGTAGATATGCTGGGCAGTAACACTGGTTACTTGAACATTGATTCTTTTGACCAGGTTCAATTTGATTTGCAAAATCCAAACCGTGTTGTGGGGAAAGGGGACACCTTTCGTTACAACTTTAATATCGACGCCAATGTTTTGAGCGGCTTTGCACAGGCTCAATTTAAATACAATAAGGTCGATTTCTTTTTAGCGGGTTCTTACACAGCAACAGAATACCAACGCGAAGGACTTTACCAAACAGAAACCTATGCTGATAATTCTCTAGGGAAGGGTCGTAAACTTTCTTTTGGAGGCGTTGGTGCCAAGGGTGGATTTACCTATAAATTTTCAGGAAAACATATATTTAATATCAATGCAGGTTATTTAACAAAAGCCCCTTCAGTTAGAAACACTTTTACTAACTCCCGAGAAAATCAAGCTGTTGTTGGAGACATCACAGGCGTCGACATCACTGAAGAAAAAATCACCTCGTTTGACGCTAATTATATTTTTAGATCTTCTACTGTAAAAGCAAGATTGACCGGTTATTACACCCAAATGCAAGACGCCAATGAAATTTCATTTTATTTTGCCGATGGTATTAGCGGGGTGGACGAAGGAACAGCATTTGTTCAAGAAATTTTACAAGGCATTGATAAGACCCATATGGGAATTGAATTTGGGATGGAAGCTCAAATAACACCATCCATTAAATTGACTGGTGTGGCTTCCGTTGGACAATTCACCTATGACAACAACCCCAATTTGGTGTTAACCTCAAGTGATTTTGTGGATGGTCTTAATTTTGGAGAATCGAATTTAAAAGATTACCGCATTGCTGCAGGGCCCCAACAGGCGGCTTCTATTGGATTTGAATACAGAGACCCCAACTACTGGTGGTTTGGAACTACGGCTAATTTCTTCGCCGATACTTATGTGGATGTTTCTCCCTTGACCAGAACTCAAAACTTTTTTTTGGATACGGACGGCTTGCCCTTTAGTGATTATGAACCAGACTTGGCCAGAGAATTGCTTCGCCAAGAACGATTTGAGGACTATATGGTGATCAATGCCATTGGCGGTAAGTCTTGGAAAATTGGCGATAAATACATCAGTCTTTTCGTAAGCCTAAATAATATCTTTAATCAAAAATTTAAATCTGGAGGTTTTGAACAGGGGCGCAGTGCAAATTACCGTTCTCTTCAAGAGGATGCTGGAAATCCAAAGCGTGTTTTCGGGCCTAAGTATTGGTACGGACGTGGGCCAACTTATTTCTTAAACCTTAATTATAGATTCTAAAAAAACTAAAAATGAACCTTAATTTTAATTCAATGAAAACAATAAACTTTAAAATATTTGCTTCCAGTATCCTTGTATATCTTGCAATGGTTGGCTGTGTACAAGATGATGACTTTACTGTTCCCTCCAGTGTTGGAACTGAGGAAAATGCAAGTCTGGCAGATTTACTTTCAAACATCGAAAATGGTAATGTTCAACTTATCAGTATTGAGGAGTTAAAAGCCCAATTTATTTCGGATGATCCTGCTACACAAATTGTCTCTGAGTTGGCGGTTAAGGGCTTTGTATCTTCCTCCGATGCAACGGGTAATTTTTACAAGGAATTTTTTATTCAGAATTCTGTAGAAAATGCGACAGACGCTGTTAAAATCTCGTTGAATCAAGTTGATTCTTACAACCAATATAATATTGGAAGAGAAGTTTATGTTTATTTAAAGAATATGTATTTAGGAGAGGCGAATGGAGGAGACGGTGTTTTCACAATTGGCAGCAGTGCAAATGGAGACGGTGAGGTTGAAGGTTTTACAGCAAATGAAATCCCTTTTCATATATTCCGTTCTTCTACAACCGAGCTTATTGTCCCTAAACTTGTGACGGGGTTATCGGCAAACGATATTGGAATTTTTGTCTCTTTTGAATCGGTAGAATTTCCAACAAGTGAAGCGGGCCTCCCATATGTTTCCCCGATGGACGATTACGATACCCAACGTACAGTACAACGTTGTTCTGGTTTTGATTATTCAAACTTCCTTTTGGAAACAAGTTCCTTTGCAAGTTTTAAAAACGAAATATTACCATCTGGTGGTGGTAGCATTGCTGGAGTTGTTTCAAAAACATATAATGGGAGTGATTTAGTTCTTGCGCTTAATACTTCGGATGATGTTCAAATGGATGGTAGCCGATGCGAACTTTTAGATATCAATGATTTTTATCCAATTTTTGAAGATGATTTTGAATCCTATCCAAATTACAGCTCCCTGAACGGAAACGGTTGGACTAATTATATCGAGGCTGGAAGCAGAGACTGGTTTGTCAGAATATCAAATGACAGTCAAAATTCTGGAAGTAAAATGGTTTCATTAGGATCCTATCAAACTGGTGATGCAAGCACGATTGCATGGTTAATTACTCCGGCAATTGATTTGGATGCGCAAGGGGTAGAATTTGTTAAGTTTAAATCATCAAATAGTTTTGCTGATGGCAGCGAATTAGAGTTGCTTATATCTACGGATTGGGATGGTACTGAAGCCACAATTGAATCTTCATCATGGGATACGCTGAACGCGAATATCGTTTCCGATGGAGAATTTTATCAGAACTGGGTAGATTCAGGACTTGTAGATTTGAGTCTTTTTTCTGGAAATGCCTATGTCGCTTTTAAATATATTGGAAGTGGTCAATCCTCCTTCGATGGCACCTATGAAATCGATGATTTTAAAGTTTTGATTCAGAACTGATGGATTAACTTATTTATTAAAACCTGTGAGTATTCACAGGTTTTTTTTATATAATATAATACTATGAACCTCTTTGATCAATTTTACATTTCAGTATATCAGAAAGTAAAAAAATACAAGCCAAAACTAGCGGCTAGGTTAGCTCGTTTTTATGTTTCATTACTTCAAATAGGTTTGTTCCTTTTGTTGGGTGTTTTTTTCATGAAGTTCTGTGAACAAATGAAATTAACTTTTTTAACCACCCCCAATGCTTGGCTGCTCTTTGTAGGAATCTCGTTGTTTATTCTGTTTAAAAATTGGATTGGCTACAATGGTAAGAAACGTTCTATTCTGTTATCCAAAGCATCAAAGCGCGCTTCGCAACATTCTTTATTGACGCTTGTTGTTTTTCAATTCTTAGTTTACGGATTAACTTTCGTAGTTTCCGAAGCGGCATAAAAAAACCCCCCAAATAGTGGAGGTTTTAAAAATCAATTTTTCTATTCGTTGTTGTTTGGATTGCCTTCCAGAATAATGAATTCGGAACGGCGGTTCATTTGATGCTCGTCTTCATTACATCCTGAACCACAGTCATTAACCGGCATGGCTTCTCCCATTCCAATACCACTTATTCTGCTAGCATCAACTCCTTGAGCAATGACGTACTGAGCTGTTGTTAGCGCACGTCTTTCGGATAGGCTTTGATTGTATTTGGCTGTCCCTCTAGCATCTGTGTGTGATTCTGCACGAATGACAATAGATTCATATTTATTCATCAACTCTACCAGTTTGTCCAATTCAAAGGCTCCTTTCGCAGTGATATTAGACTTGTCAAAATCGAAGTATATAGGGTTTAAAACAACTTTGTTTGCAAGAATTATTTCGTCAATTGGATCTAATAAAATCTCTTCAGTTATTTCCTCCTCGCTGCTACCTTTAATATGAGTCGACCCACTTTCGTATTCTTGCATTGAAGCCGTAAGGTAAAGGTCTGTATCGCATTCGACAATATAATTGACTTCCCCTTTTTCAGAGGTCGTTTTACTGCCAATGACATTACCTTCAGTATCGGTAACATTCACAGTAGCATTTGCCAAGACAAGCCCTGTATCGCTGTCTTTGACCGTTACAGTAGCCATTACATCACAAATGGGTTGCAGCACTTTAACAACATATACATCATCACTACCAGTACCTCCTTCACGATTGGAAGACACAAAACCTTCTCCAGTTTCATTGTTGATGCTAAAGGCAAAATCATCGGCATTGCCATTTACAGGAATTCCAATATTCCTTACAGGCCCTACTTTTCCATCGACTAGTTTTGCAAAAAATACATCCATACCCCCTAGGCCTAAATGCCCGTCGGATGAGAAGTATAGAGTGTTATCAGCGCTTACATAAGGAAACATTTCTTGTCCTTCTGTATTTACTTTTTGTCCTAAATTGGTGGCCTTACCAATGGTACCGTCTCCATCAATTGGTGCCATATAAAGATCAAATTGGCCCATGCCTCCAGCCATGTCTGAGGCAAAGAATAGTAGTTTTCCATCTGGGCTGACTGCTGGATTTTTAACAGAGTAATTTTTTGAGTTCAAAGAAAGCGGATCACCTTCAGACCAAATACCTAATTCCTGCGTGGATTTGTAGAGGTTTAGTACACTGAATTTGGTTCTTGACAAAGAATCTCTTTCAAATATATTATCGTAATAACTTTCTCTTGAAAAATACATAGTCTTTCCATCAGGTGAAAAAGAAACAAGCCCTTCGTGGTATTTGGTGTTGATTGCCTCAAAGGCTACAGCTGTTTGAAATGAGCCGTCTTTATTTTGACTGGCGAAATAAATATCGAGAAATGGCTCTTGGTTCCAACCATAACTTTTCCTGGTTTCGTTTCTTGCGGAAGCAATGTATAATTTCCCATCTTGAAGGGTGCCTCCGAAGTCGGAAAATTCTGTGTTTATCCCGGCATCTTGGACATTAAACTTTTGGCCTTTCTCAATAATCTTTGGTAAATAGTTTGGATTATTTAAAAAGGCGATGGCTCTATGGTCTGCAGGCCGCATGGCTGCAAATTTTGTCATTTGTGAATTGGAAGCATCGTACTTGCCATTGGCCTTTAGCATCTGTGCGTACTTAAAAATAATTTCGGGTGCTTGCGAAGTTTCCAGTGCTTTGGCATACCATTTTTCAGCCTCAACAGACTTAAAGACATTGTAATAAGACTCGGCCAACTGTGCATATACATATGCATTTTTTTCGCCTTTAGAAATTAATTTCTCATATTCTTTTGCAGCGTCTACAAATTCTAGTTTCGAAAATAGTTTATCTGCTTTTTTT
>CESO01028414.1_pt1 | contig 30697 bp, 28 predicted proteins | sample 356341 | NCBI WGS metagenome assembly CESO01 (sample SAMEA2621812, study PRJEB7988) | marine metagenome | biome: marine biome (ENVO:00000447); feature: deep chlorophyll maximum layer (ENVO:xxxxxxxx); material: "saline water (ENVO:00002010), including plankton (ENVO:xxxxxxxx)" | depth 35 m | reverse complement strand
GAAGGTTTTTTGCATTTCATTAAAGATTATAGCAGTAACCCCTTTGTTTTGATATTTTGGATGCACTCCAATGAGGTAAAAAGAGGCACGAGAATTAAAGTACAATGCCTTTAAGAGGTGTAAAAATCCAAAAGGAAACAATCTTCCGTTGGCTTTTTTCAAAGCCCTGGTAAAAGAGGGCATCGTAATACAAAAAGCAATCAGTTCATTGTTTTTATCAACAATGCACTTGATAAACTGAGGATGAATATAACGGAAATATTTTTCTTTGTATTGCTTTATTTGCTCTTCTTGTATGGGTACAAAAGTTTGCAGTTTACCATATGTTTCCTCAAGTAAAACAAACATTTTTTCAACATAGGGAAGGATCTGCTTTTTGGATTTAAAATCCATAATTTTCAATTGATAACGTTTGACCATTAAATCCGAAAACTTTTTGATCTTTTCGGGTGATTCCTCGAAAGAGCTTAAAGTGATCTTATATTCTACCCAAACGGCCAGATCGTCATAACCCAACTTTTTAAAATGTTCATGGTAATAAGGGTCATTGTACCACGTAATCATCGTATTGCTTTCCTCAAATCCCTTAACCAGTAGGCCTGCCTTGTCCATATTGGAAAAACCAACAGGACCTTCGATGAACTCCATTCCATTTTCATTCCCAATGGCATGCACTTTTTCCATCAAGACTTTGGTCACATTGATATCGTTTACAACATCAAACCAGCCAAAACGGACTTTTTTCTTTTTTAATTCATTTACCTCAATCCAATTGATCATAACTGCAATCCTACCCACAATTTCCTCATTTTTAAAGGCCAGAAAATAATGGGCTTTTGCATTTTTGAAGACTGGATTTTTGGTTTGGTCTAAAGTGTCAATTTCTTCTTCGATGATTGGTGGCGTCCAATGAGGATTTTGAGAATATAGTGTAAAGGTGAAATCAACAAACCTTCTGAGGTCTTTTCTAGTACTTATTTCAACAACATCTATTAGTTCCTTACTCATCAATTAAATCCTTTTGGCTTTGCGGGCTCTTTTTCTTTCCGCCTTGTTGTTTTTCTTCATCGTCTTTTTCAGTTTTTTTTCTTCCTTCTTAGATTCTTTGTATTCTATTTCAGCAGCACTAATAAAGTCTTTGTGAAAATTCAATCGATAAGATACACCCAGATTGACAGAAATAGCGCTTGGACGGGTGTTGGTATTGACTCCCAAAGAGACTTCAATCTGTATGTTGTCCGAAAAAAGGTAAGCTGCTCCAGTTCTAAAAATCCGATCATTGATACGCCCGCTGAAAAGTCCTTCATTTTCCAGATAAACGGACCACAGCGGATGAAAAGTATGTGTTAGGGTTAGGATGAAGCTTTTAGCTGTTTGTTCAGTCAGATAACGGTCGAATATAAAATTGGTAACAAAAACCCAGGTTCCCAAAAAATGAGATTGTGTAGCCAAGACCGATCGAAGTGAAAAAAAAGGTTCCTTATCCGTTGAGCCATTTAAATTTTGAAAGAAAATAGGCCGATACAGCATATCAAAAACATCTCCGAAAGGGTAGGGGTGATTTTTGCCAAAAATAAAATTCCCCCCGGCGGTAATTGATACTGCTGGGATCAAGTGTTTTAATTTAAATCCATTGTTGGCTTTCCAACTGTAAACATTTACTTTTTCTTCCTTTTTAAAAGGGTCATAAATCAAAAATTTAATTCCCAAAAAATTCTGAAGCAGGCCTTTCCTTTTATAAACAATGTTTTGACTTGCAATTTTATTAGTCAATTTGTCAAACATATAAGAACCTTGATAGGTCAACTCCAGACGCTCCGACAAAAACCCCCATCGAGCAGCGAGGAAAATTATAGATCCATCAACGCTAGAGTTATTATAGGTTTGGTGTTTGTGTTTGCGGTATTCAAAACCGCCCTCAAACTGAATTATTCCTTTTCCTACAGCAAAAGCACCTATAGATGCACCCGGTCGGTTGGAATTGATCTGGTCTGTATATTGAGCCTGTATCGTGACCGTCAAAAAAAGAAAAAACAGAGTATATGGCCTCAGCATTTAGATTTTTTTTGCAAGATAAATCTAATTTTATTTTTATGACTTAGGCCTATCTAAAAACATCACATTAGTCATAAGTTTTAATTACTTTTGATCTGTACTTAACTAATTATTGTGGTCGGACTGCTTAAGTTTTTTTTGATTTTAACGGTAATCGTCTATATCTTTAAAATTATTGCGCCATTTATTGTTAAATATTTACTCAATCGACTCTCAAAAAAAATGCAGTATTTTGATGCTGACCTTTCTTCTTCACCCCCCAAAAAAGAGGCAAAAAAAACCAAAGTGGAAATGGGGGAATACATAGACTATGAAGAAATTGATTGAGCAGGTTTTCAACAAACAAACCCTAATGCACTTTACCTTTATATTTAGTTTTGGGTTGTTTTCTGTTTTGTTTTTCTATCCGGTTTTGTCGGGCAAAAAATTAATTCAGTCCGACATAAGACAGTACACCGGAATGTCGAGACAGATTCAGGAGTACAGGGAATCAAACAATCAAGAAATTTATTGGATTGACAATGCTTTTGGTGGAATGCCCACTTATCAGTTAGGTGCGCGTTATCCCTATGACTTTTTAACACCGATTCATAAACTTTTTCAGTTGATCCCACAACCTGCGGAGATTTTGTTTCTATATCTATTGAGTGCCTACCTTTTTTTGCTAATCATTAAAATGCCCATCCCAATTGCTGTTTTTGGTGCATTTGCCTACGGGTTGTCTACCTATCTGTTAATCATTCTACAGGTTGGACACAACACCAAAGCACAGGCACTGGCCTATATGCCATTGGTAATTGGAGGGATGTACATGATACTCCACGATCAACGTTCTAGAGGCTTTATCTTAACGGTTTTTGCCCTGTCCATGCAGATAAGGGCCAATCACTATCAGATGACCTATTATATGCTTTTGTTAATGCTGATCATTGGAATCGTTTATGCAGTTCACGCATTAAATAGCAAAACCCTTAAAAATTTTTTACGTCAATTCTCACTGCTGGTATTGGCAGGGATATTGGCCTTGGGGCTAAATGCTACTCCACTTTTGGCCACTTCTGAATACTCCAAATTCAGTACCCGTGGAAAAAGTGAGTTAAATCAAAACCCAGACGGAAGTATTAAGCAAAATACGGGAGGACTCAGTACTGATTATATAACCCAATTCAGTTATGGGATTTTTGAAAGTCTAAATCTTTTGGCTCCCAGAATTCAGGGGGGAGGTTCCTCAGAAGATTTAGGTGAAGGTTCCAAGCTATATGATTTTTTGATTCAAAATGGGCTAACACCCTCTCAAGCCAAAAGTTTTGTCTCCAATGTGCCCACCTACTGGGGAAGTCAGCCCATACTCGAAGCTCCTGCTTATGTTGGGGTCACTGTAATTTTTATGTCCTTTTTGGCTTTGTTTATTGTCAAAGGTCGACTGCGCAATGGATTATTGGCAGGGATTATCTTATCGCTACTACTTTCATGGGGAAAAAACTTACCTCTACTGACACAGTTATTTATCGACTATTTCCCTCTGTATAACAAATTTAGAGCCGTAAGTTCAATTCAGGTAATTCTGGAATTTTGTTTTCCTGTTTTGGCTTGCTTAGGGCTTTATCATTTATTTCAAAAACCCGAAAGATCGGTGTTCAAAAAAATATTAAAACCAGCCATTGGATTTATTTTTATCCTTTTGATCCTCCTACTATCCAGAGGTTTCTTCGATTTTTCCGGGGCTGTAGATGCCTATCTTAGGGAGGCTTATGGTCCGGTCTTGATGGATCAAATCCTTACGGCCCGTAAGTCTATTTTCAATTATGATTTGATCAGAGCTGTTGTATTCTGTTTGCTGATTTTAACGATCGTATATTATTTCACCAAGGGAAAGCTTTCCAAAAACCTTGCCCTTGTCGTGTTGATTGGTTTGATGCTAAGTGATCTAATCGGGGTTTCTCAACGCTATATTGATAGGGATTTATTTGTGAGTCCAAGACAAATAAAAAACTTATTTACTCCCCAAGAGGCAGACCGACTAATCAATGCTGATACCAGCCGCTTTAGGGTATACGAACCGAGCTTAAAACTTTCGGGAGCCAGAACCTCTTTTTTTCATAATTCCATTGGAGGTTACCACGGTGCAAAGCCAAGGCGATTCGAAGAACTTTATGACTTTTTTACCACCCATCAAATTACCGGGGTAATGGACATGCTTAACGTGAAATACCTTCTGGTTAAAGAAAATAATGAACAAAATCCAATCGAAAATCCCAATGTGCATGGTGTAGCATGGGCAGTCGATTCACTTTTGGTAGCAGACACGGCTGACGGAGTACTGGCGTCAATGAAAAGTATGGATTTTTCTAGAGAAGCTGTAGTGTTAAAGTCAGAATTTCCAGACAATATGATCGTTAAATATGATGCGCAACAGTTGGATAAGATCGAATTGATTAAAAACCACCCCACAAAGCTTACATATGATTTCCAAGCCAGAGAGGATCAATTTTTAGTTTTTTCAGAAATGTACTATCCCCATGGATGGTCGGTGAACATAGACAAACAAAAGGCAAGTATTTTTCCCGTCAACTACGTATTGAGAGGGCTTAGAGTCCCAGCAGGAAAACACACCATTGAATTTACATTTGATCCTCCCGTGATTCGGACGGGGGGAATGATTAGACTAATAACGCTTTTGGTTTTTATTTCGGTTTTAACCTTGTTTGGATATCGAAGATTTAAAGAGAAATCTAACTAACTTCTACTGCGATGGGGATAATAGCCAAACAATCATTCTATAACAGTGTAAGTATTGCACTGGCTTTTCTGTTGGGTGCTGTCAATACGGTCTATCTTTACCCTACCCACATGGGAAGTGCACTTCAGGGATTGGTAGTAGCCTTATTGGCCTTGTCTAATTTGGTTCAGCCCTTTATTTCTTTTGGTGTTCAATATGCCATCATTAAATTTTACAGCAGTTGCGAGACCAAGGAAGAAAAAGACAAACTTTTGAGTTTTTCTCTTATTCTTCCTCTTGTTGTTTTTATTTTGCTCTTGATCATTACTTTTTTTTTCCATCATCAAATTATCGATTTTATCGCTTCAGAAAATCAAGAGATGGGTAAGTATGCGTATTTGATTTTGACCGTTGCCTTTTCCACAGCGCTATTTGAGGTATTTTACAATTGGCTTAGGATTCAATTGTATTCTGTTTTTGGGAATTTTCTTAAAGAATTTTTTCCTAGGGCTTTGATCTTCACCCTACTGCTGATTTATGCTTTTGAAGGCATAGGTCTCGATGGATTTATTATGGCTTTGATATTAGGTTACTATCTCAGGTTGTTTTTGGTAGTGGTCTATAGCCTGATCAAATACACTCCTAAATTTTCTTTTGCCCTTCCCATTGAATTTAAATCTATTCTGCGGTATAGTCTTTTGATTTTTATGTCAGGTACTGCCGCAAGCTTGATTCTGGATATTGATAAATCCATGATTTCCAATATTTTAACAGTAGAAAATGTGGCTTATTACACTGTTGCAATTTTCATTGCTGCAGTCATTGAATTACCCGGTAGAGCCATGTTTCAAATCATTAGCCCACTAGTGGCAAAAGCCTTGAATGATGATGATACTCCAACACTAATCAAGTTATTGAAGAAAAGTGCAAATAACCTATTATTGGTTTCCGGATTACTGTTTTTACTGATCAACTTGAATTTGAATGATTTTTACGTCTGGGTCAATTTAGGGGATTACACTGTGGCACTGGAAGTTGTACTTATCGTATCTCTGGGTAAATTATTCACCATGTCCTTGGGCTGTTTGAACAACATCATCACTAATTCAAAATACTACGCTTATGTGTTTTGGTTTTCAACTATCTCTGCAGTATTGGCAGTTGTCCTCAATATCTACCTAATCCAGTGGTATGGAATCATTGGAGCGGCTTATGCGACTCTAATGGTCATTGTACTGATTAATTTTCTGAAAATTATATTGGTACAACTCAGGTTTAAAATCAATCCATACAGCAATAAGACCTTCCTAAGCTTGGGAGTTGTTCTTTTGCTTTATCTCACCATTTCCAGAATGTCGTTTGATTATACCCCTTTCGTAGCCTTGATATTGAGATCAACGCTCATAACAATGGCTTACTCGCTATTGACTTATTTGCTCAGGCTTACGGACGACGTTCAACAGTTTTTGGGAAAATTTTACCTTTCGCCAAGAGATCTCAAGCCTTAAGCTTTTCGCAAAGGTATTGTCCTGTAAAAGAAGTTTTCACTCGGGCCACATCTTCAGGAGTACCCATCGCCACCAGCGAGCCACCATTTTTTCCACCTTCGGGGCCCAAATCAACGAGGTGGTCGGCACATTTGATCAAATCCATGTTATGTTCTACCACGATGACCGTATGGCCATGCTCAATAAGGGCATTAAAAGAAAGCAGTAGTTTGTTGATGTCGTGAAAATGAAGTCCGGTGGTGGGTTCATCAAAAATAAAAACAATTTTGTCTTTGGTAGTTCCTCTGCCGATAAACGAAGCCAGTTTAATTCTCTGGGCCTCTCCACCGGAGAGGGTGGTAGAGGGCTGCCCAAGTGCTACATATCCCAAACCTACATCTTGAAGGGGTTTGAGTTTTTGAACCACCTTGTTTTGACTCTCTTTTTCGAAAAAGTCAATGGCATTGTCTACACTCATCTCCAGCAATTGATCCAATGACAAGCCTCTAAATTCAACTTCCAAAACCTCTTTTTTAAACCTTTTTCCCTTACAGTGTTCACATTGTAAAACAACATCGGCCATGAATTGCATTTCTATGGTAGTATTCCCATCTCCTTTGCAATGATCGCAGCGGCCACCATCTACATTAAAAGAAAAATGTTTGGCTTGATACCCACGGATTTTGGCCAAGGCTTGTTTTGCATATAAACTTCGGATTTCGTCATAGGCCTTAATATATGTCACGGGATTGGATCGCGAAGACCTTCCAATGGGGTTTTGATCGACAAATTCTACGCTGTTGATTTTTTCAAAAGGGGCTTTGATGGCTTCGAATTGTCCGGGTTTATCGTTGAAGATCCCCTTTTCCCGCTGTAGAGCAGGATACAGTATTTTTTTTACTAAGGTTGATTTTCCACTGCCCGATACGCCGGTTACCACGGTCATACAGCCCAATGGGAAGTTTACATCAATGTTTTTTAAGTTATTCTCTCTACTGCCAATCAAAGAAATTTCATAGTTACTTTTCTTCCGGTGTTTAGGAATCGTTATGGTCATTTCATTGCGTAGGTATTTTGCTGTCAGACTTTCAGATTCACAGATGACTTTTAGATTTCCTTCTGCGACGATTTCTCCACCATAACTGCCTGCCTCAGGCCCCATATCAATGATTTTATCGGCTGCATTCATGATTTCCTCGTCGTGTTCAATTACTATGACCGTATTGCCAATATCCCTGAGCTTTTTTAAAACCATGATCAACCGCTCATTATCGCGAGAATGCAAACCAATGGAAGGTTCATCCAGGATATACATCGATCCAACCAACGCACTGCCAAGAGAGGTGGCCAAATTAATGCGTTGTGATTCTCCCCCGGACAGTGTATTTGCTTTTCTGTTCAGGTTGAGATAACCCAATCCCACGTCTATTATGAATTGTGTTCTTGATTTTATCTCTTTCAGTATACGATCAGACACAGCGCTGTCATAAACGTCCAGTTGTAGTTGGTCGAAAAACTTACCCAATTCGTCTATGGGTAAGTTAAGGAGTTTGGCCAGGGTTTCACCCCCTACTTTTACATTGTTGGTGTCTTTCCTGAGCCGTGAGCCATTGCATTCGTGACAGGCTGTTTTCCCTCTGTAGCGAGACAGCAGTACACGATTTTGAATTTTGTAGTTTTTAGCTTCTATTTTTTTAAAAAACTTATTGATCCCCGTAAAGTAGGAGTTTCCATCCCACAGGGTGCTAATGTCTTTTTCACTAAGTTGGTAATAGGGTTTGTGAATTGGAAAATCGAATTTATAGGCATTCTCAATAAGCTGTTTGTGAAATTTCCGCATGCCTGCACCGCGCCATGGGGCAATAGCATCATCGTAAATAGAACGACCGGTGTCGGGAACCACCAATTCTCTGTCAATTCCAATGATGTCCCCAAACCCTTCACACTTTTTGCATGCTCCAAAAGGATTGTTAAAGCTAAAGAAGTGAATGTTTGGAGGAATAAAAGTGATCCCGTCCAATTCAAATCGGTTGGAAAAAGAAAACTTCTTCTCTTGATCCAATGACCAAAGGGAACAAGCTCCTTTGCCCTCATAAAATGCAATTTCTATGGCATCGGCTACCCGCTGATAAAAATCTTCTTCATGACGAACGATGATCCGATCTACGACAAGCTCATATTTTTCTTTGGGTGCCTCGCTAAGTTCCCCAATGCGTAGCACTTCCCCATTGATGAATATTCTTGCAAACCCCTGTTGTTTTAATATGTTTAAACGGTCGTTTCTGTTTTCGGGATCATAATCGATGGGAGCGAGGAGGAGGAGTTTATCTGCGTTCGAAAACTCATTTTTGATGCATCCCAAAACGTCTTTGACGCTATCGCTTTTGACTTGCTTTCCGGAAACAGGGGAAAAGGTTTTTCCAATTCTGGCGAAGAGCAACCTCAGATAATCATAGATCTCTGTTTTGGTTCCTACCGTAGATCTGGGATTGGAAGAAGAAACTTTTTGCTCAACAGCAATGGCAGGGGCAATGCCTTTGATTTCATCAACCTTGGGTTTATTGAGTTTCCCCATAAACTGTCTAGCATAGGAGGAAAGACTTTCTACATAACGACGTTGTCCTTCTGCATATAGCGTATCAAATACCAAAGAGGACTTTCCCGATCCCGATAATCCAGTGACCACCGTCATCAGATTTCTAGGGAATACAGCATCGACATTTTTAAGGTTGTGGAGTTGAGCCCCCTTTATGATGATATATTTTTTGGTATCTAAATCAAGTATTTGCTCCATTGAAAAAAATCAAACGTTAAAATTACAACTAATCTTTGCAAACCCTAATATCAGTGCATTAAAAAGTTAGTTTAAAAATTATGTTTAATTGAAACAAACGAAAAAGTATAAATAAAATATACGAATTTGAACACCGAACAAGGATTAACGCAAGTCAATTCCATCTTTTTAAAAGGTAGATTTAGACAAATGAAATAACCGATAAGTTGATTTTCTTCAAAATATGATTATATTTGTTTAGAATAATACTTTCATATAGCGCAAAACTACTTTTGATTCATATTGTTTCAATTAAACCAGCTCTGCTGATAATAGTAGTTTATGCATACCTCGCAACCCTTTCAACAAACCGACGCCCACTTGGTAAGTGAATACATCGCTGGAGACGAAAAGTCCCTAGAAATTCTGATTTATAAGCACAAGTCTAGGATCTATAACTTTATATTTTCTAAGGTTCTTAATCGTGATACCGCAGAAGACATCTTCCAGGAGACTTTTATTAAGATCATTAAAACCCTTAAAAATGGGGTATACAATGAAGAAGGAAAGTTCCTTTCCTGGGTAATGCGCATATCCCATAACTTAATAATCGATCATTTTAGAAAATCCAATCGAATGCCCAAATTTGAAGCCAGTGATGACTATGATGTTTTTCAATTTATCACAGACAATGCGCCAAATGTGGAAAATAACTTGATCAAAGATCAGGTGGTCAATGATCTTCAAAACCTCATTACCGAGCTTCCCGAAGATCAGAAGGAGGTCTTAGATATGCGACTCTACAGGGATATGAGCTTTAAGGAAATTGCCGAAATTACCGGGGTGAGCATCAATACTGCCTTGGGCAGGATGAGATATGCAATCATCAACCTCAGGAAGATGATTGAGGACAATCAAATTCTTCTGACCCACTAGACAATTTTCAGTCTTTCTTTTCGTTATTAAGGTAGATACCATTTAATGAAGCAAAATTACTCTAAAAAAAATCTCGAAAACGGACCTCGCCCACTTGTTATTCGGCGTATTTTGGCTTTTTCCAAATACTACGAACTGAATAAAAAAGAAACCCAAGACTCAGAGAAAACAGATTGACGACTAAGTTTCATACGTTTAAATCTATGTTAACTAGTTAATGTTTAATTATTTCCTTTTGTTGATAAATTTATCTAAGCTGTTTTAAATCCCTCTATGAGGTTTTCATTTGTTTTTTAAGTACTGATTTACGACCTATAGTACTCGTAATAATGTCCCTGTTAATATTCCATCCCCTCGCAGGACAGTATTCCCTTCCATACCATATGATTTGAAGATGCAGTTCATTCCATTTGTATTTTGGAAAAAGATGTTTTGCATCTCGTTCTGTTTGAACGACATTTTTACCGTTGGATAATCCCCATCGGTACAGCAAACGATGAATATGGGTATCTACAGGAAAAGCAGGAACTCCAAAGGCTTGAGACATCACTACACTGGCTGTTTTATGCCCTACTGCCGGAAGTGCTTCCAAAGCTTCAAAACTTTTGGGAACTTCACCTTTGTGTTCATTGATTAGTATGTGAGACAATCCATGAATGCCTTTGGATTTCATAGGGGAAAGTCCAACAGGCTTGATTATGTCTCTGATTTCAGCTACTGTCAGCTTTATCATTTCCTGTGGGGTATCTGCTTTTTTAAACAATATTGGTGTGACTTGATTGACCCTAACATCTGTACTTTGTGCGGACAACAAGACCGCAATAAGTAGGGTGTAGGGATCCTTGTGATCCAAGGGAATTGGAATTTTGGGGTATAATTTGTCCAACTCTTCCATCACAAACGAAACCTTTTCCTTTTTAGTCATTGAGATTTTTTGTTATTTCGATTCAAAATAAAAAATTAATATGAATACATTACAACCAGGAGACGCTATTCCTCCATTTACTACCGTTGACCAAGATGAAAATACTGTCAGTTCGTCTGACATGATTGGAAAAAAAAGCATCGTGTTTTTTTACCCAAGAGCCAACACGCCCGGATGTACTGCTGAGGCTTGTAATCTAAGGGACAATTACAAAGCCCTACAAGATAAAGGCTTCCAATTGTTTGGAGTCAGTGCGGACGCTCCCAAAAAGCAAAAAAATTTCGCAGACAAGTATGAATTGCCTTTTCCTCTACTCGCAGATGAGGATAAATCCGTGATCAATGCCTTTGGTGTATGGGGGCCCAAAAAATTTCAGGGAAAAGACTATGACGGTATTCACAGAACAACTTTTTTGATCGACGAAAACGGAAAAGTAGAAAGAGTGATCAGCAAGGTAAAAACCAAAGATCACGCGGCGCAAATATTGGAGGAAATTTAGGCTTTGACCTTTTTATCTTTCCAGCCAAACATTTTATTTTTCATGATCATCTCCGCGATACCCTCAGGAAGCTGGTCTCTCCAGCCATTTTTACCTTCTTTTATATTGGTGAGAATTTCTCTGGAAAATATGGAGAGGTACTCACTTTCGTAGTCAAAGATATCGACAACTTTACCGTTGTATTTGAAGAATTTATAAAAATCCTTCATCCTGGGGTGAAGCTTGAGGTTATTGGAGTTGACTATTTCGCCAGTTTCAGGGTTTTTCATGGGATAAAGGTAAACCTTGAGGTTGTTGTGGAACATTTTTCCAAAAGCCTCTAAGATTCCCCCCTTTACATCTTTGTAGTATTGTTCATCAAAAATTTCAACAAAGTTACTTACCCCCATGGTCAATCCGATTTGTTCTTTGGTATATTCAGAGAGGTAATCTACCATTTTGTAGTACTCTTTGAAATCTGAAATCATCACAGTATGACCCAAAGAACACAATAGTTTTGCGCGATCCATAAAGTCCGACTCGTCAATTTCACCCTGTGAGGTAAGGTTGGAAAGGGTAATTTCAAAAATTACTTCGGTTTTGTTTTCATCAACATTTTGTTCCTTGATAAAAATATCATAGGACTTTTTGAACATGTCAATGTTGACCTTCGTAACAGGTCTAAAGCTTCCCCTCAATACCAAGATGTTTTTTTTGTACAGCACCCGAGCAGGAAGTATGTTATTTCCTTCGGGATTGAACATCACTGCATCGGTCATGTCATTTTTGAGGAGTAATAAACTCAAAAGACGGTTGTCAACCCCGTCAAAAACTGGTCCGGAAAAATTGATGGTATCAATTTCAATGGCTGTTTTATCAATATGGTCATAGAGGTGTTTAATGATTTTTTTGGGCTCATCATGATTGTAAAAAGCACCATAGACCAAATTAACACCCATGATCCCGACCGCCTCTTGTTGGAGTCTTGCCTCAGTATGGTGAAATCGAAGGTGAATCATGATTTCATTAAATGGCTGCTCGGGAGCAATTTGGTAACGAATACCCATCCATCCGTGTCCTTTGTATTTTTTTGCAAAATCTATGGTTGCAACTGTATTGGCGAAAGCAAAAAACATTTTATCGGGATGATTAGCTCTTGGAATTCGAGTTTCCAGGAGCATGATTTCCCTTTCCAACATTTTATGAAGCCTTGTTTCGGTAACATACCTGCCGTCATCTTCCTCCCCATAGATGGTGTCACTGAAATTTTTGTCATAGGCACTAATGGTCTTGGCAATGGTTCCCGAAGCACCTCCGACCCTGAAAAAATGTCGAGCCACTTCTTGACCTGCTCCAATCTCGGCAAAAGTACCGTAGATGCTGTCGTTTAAATTGATTTTTAAAGCTTTTCGTTCGATGGAGGGTCGCTTCTCAAATTCTTTGTCTCCTGGAAGGGTGATTGGCATGGTATAATAGTATGACATAAAATTACAAAGTTTGTTTTATATCTCCGTAAATATTTACTTTTGAATTTACCATATGATTAAAATAATATTTCTAGGTACAGGAACTTCCCAGGGAATTCCTGTTATTGGGAGTCAACATCCTGTTTGTTTGAGTGAAAACCCTAAAGACAAGAGACTGCGTTCCTCCGTTTTGATCCAATGGAAAAATCGAAACTATGTGATCGATTGTGGACCTGATTTTCGTCAACAAATGTTAAGGGTAGCTTGCCATCATTTGGACGGTATTTTGTTTACCCACGAGCATGCTGACCATACCTCCGGAATTGACGATATAAGACCTTTTTTTTTCAGACAAGGCAACATACCCATCTACGCTTCCGACAGGGTGGTAGTGGATCTGACACGTCGTTTTTCTTATATCTTTCAATCCGACAACAAATATCCCGGAACTCCGGCGGTGGAAATACACACCATCCAAAAAAACAAAGTGTTTTCGCTGGAGGGAAAGCAAGTCGTTCCCATCGAAGTGATGCACAATCAACTTCCTGTAATGGGTTTTAGGATAGACAATTTTGCCTATCTGACAGATGTTAAATCGATTGATAAAGATCAATTAAAGAAACTAAAAGATTGCGACGTTTTGGTGCTCAATGCGCTCAGAGTTGACCCTCACCCCACCCATTTTAATTTGGAGGAAGCACTCCAGATGGTCGATCTTCTGAAACCCAAACGCGCTTATTTTACCCATATTAGTCATTTACTGGGCTTTCATGATGAATGCTCAAAACAACTCCCCGAAAATGTATATTTGGCCTACGACAAGCTTGAAATTCACTCAAATTGACTTAAATGAAAAAAAACATTATACTTTATCTTTTTGTATTTACTGCTTTGATCCTCATTTTTCAATTGGTCAACTCCAATAGGGTATTTGAAGATTTGGAGGGAAAATGGATCGATACAAAAGCCCGTAACGAAGAATTAAAAGACTCTTTATTTAAGCTGCAGATACGCTTGGAGGAACAAAATGATTTTAATTTGGAGGAGAATGAATATGCTTTGCGGTATTTTGAAAACCTAAGCATTCAAAACATAGCCAGCCATGTTAAAGACCAGCTTTATGAAACCAACTTGTTACGTGAAAAAAACGACCTGATCCCCTATGCTGCTATGGGTCGTACTTTTTTAATCAATAAAGTAAAGGTGCTCAATCACCAATGGATCATAGCGGATTTTTCGGATGGAACCCATTGGGGAGAAATATTTTTGACCTATCAAATTGATAAAAACGGAGGGCTTAATTTTGAATTGAGGGAGCATTTTATGTACCCTAATCCAGATTAGTTTTTGATATCCATTCCAGCAAATCTCTAAAGTTTTCAGGGGATACATTGTGAGCGTCAGCGTAGGAGTTGAATGTGACCTTGGGGTTATTCATTCTTAGTTCGTTTACACTTGACTCGGCCCAATCATAGGGAACTGTCGGGTCATTGGTGCCATGAGAGGCGTAGGCCAAAACATTTTGGTATTCCTTTAAGGGGTTTTCCAAAAGTTGCGTATTGATGTATCCACTCATACATATGACTCTTCTGAATCGATCGGGATGATCCAACAAAAGTGACCAACTCAATATGGCGCCCTGGCTAAACCCCATTAAACTTATGTCTTTGGAGTTTAAATCATATTCATTGATAAAATTTTCCAATTGCTCTGTGATGGTGACCAGTGATTTCTTGGCTTCTTTAAGGTCAGACCATTTGTCCTGTACGGCATCGAAATGGATCGAATACCAAGCTTTTCCTCCGAAAGGAGTATCCAAAGGGGCTTCGAGTGAAATAATAGTAAGCTGTTCCGGTAAATACCTTGCAAAAGAGAAAAGATCATCGGCATTGCTTCCATAGCCGTGTAAAAGGAATATGCAGGGGTGTGGAGCGACACCGGTAGTTGCTTTTCTGATTCTATAGGATAACATGCCCATTAATCGTTTAGTGTAAGCACTCCATTGTTAAAACTGCCCAAAACTTTTCCTTGCAATTCTATGCCTAGATAGGGGCTGTTTTTTGAGGTTGATTTTAAATCTTCCTCACTGTAGCGATACGATTTTTCGGGATCGAAGAGGGTTAAATCTGCCGTTGCTCCAACAGCAATGTTAGGTTTAGGAATCCCAAAACACTTTACTCCACGGGTGATGAAACTCAAAACCTTGTCAAGTGGAAAAACTTTGTTGAGCATACCAAAGCAACTTTCCAGTCCCAAACTACCGGCAGCCGCATTTTCAAACTCCAGTTTTTTGTATTCGATATTCATGGGTTCGTGCATACTGCTGATCATGTCAATGCTGCCTTCCAATAATCCCGCTCTGAGTGCTTGTTGATCTGTTTTGGATCGTATGGGCGGGTATACTTTAAAATTTGGGTTAAAATTTTCAAGTTCTACATCTTCAAAGATCAGTTGTGGTAATCCAACGCTGCAACTAACGTTTAGTCCTTGTTTTTTTGATTTTCGGATCAAATCTAGTCCTGCCTCGGTACTGATATTGGGCAGGTGGAGTTTTCCTCCGGCATATTTTAAAATTTCAAGGTCTCTGGCAATTTGAACCGACTCGGCCATGGAAGGGATACCTTTCATACCAATTCGGGTACTGGTGATGCCTTCGTGCATCACACCATTACCTGCTAACTCTTTATTCATGGGGTGTGAGATCACTATTCCCTCAAAACTTTGACTGTACTGAAGTGCAATCTTAAGTAAATTGGCCTTTTGAATCGGATGCTTGTGATCCCCAAAGGCAATAGCTCCCTCATTAAACATATCGTAGAGAGAGGCCATTTGATCTCCTTTGGATTCTATCGTTAGTGCTCCAATGGGATATAATGATGTGGTATTTCCCCTGGTCATTTTGATCAAATGTCCAATGATGGATTTGGAATCCGGAATGGGATAAGTGTTGGAATTGAGTAATATTTTGGTGAAACCCGATCGTGCCGCTACTTCCAAACCATTCGAAAGCGTTTCCCTTTCCTCGTATCCCGGTTCGCCAAAAGAGACACCACTGTCAAACCAACCACAAGATACGTGGAGATTTTCAAATGCATAGACTTGAGTTTCTTTGTCGTACTTTATATTGTCACCAATTTCGGTGATGACTCCCGCTGAAATTAAAATGTCTTGATCAGTAGAATGATGGGGACTTTGAGGATTTAGAACTGTAGCATTTTTTAGAAGTATCTTCATTAACAAACCACTATGGTACAAAAATATAAAATCAGGAGTAAAAAAAGCTTGATAGGTGACCTATAATATTTTAGAATTTTTCAAAGGCACCCAATCCAAAGAGAGCAAAGTCATATTTTACAGGGTCTTTTCTATCGAACTTTCTAAGCTTGGTATCCAGTTCAAATAATGCTTTAGCATCGTTCTGTTTTCTTTTTAAAAGACCCAGTTTTCGGGCTACATTTCCGGTGTGTACGTCCAAGGGGAGGGATAATTCCGAAGTTGAGACATCTTTCCAAATCCCAAAATCAACCCCTTTTTCACCGGATCTCACCATCCAACGCAAAAACATATTGATCCTTTTGGCAGCAGATCCTTTTTGGGGGTCAGAAACGTGTTTTTGTGTTCTTTGGAGGTGATCGAGTTCAAAAAAAGTTTTCTTAAACCGATGAATGCGTTCTTGAAGATTGATTTTTGATGACGAAAAAAGTCTTTCCAGACCCCCGTAATTGATATAAATATTTTTCAAGGCACTGATAAAATAAATCAAGTCCTGTTCGTTAAAGGTCCGGTGAACAAACCCCTTAAATCTTTTAAAATCTTTTTTTTGATGATTAAGGACAAAATCATAAGGGCAGTCATCCATCAAATCCATCATCTTTCGGGCACTTTTCAAAATACTCACCCGGTTTCCCCAAGCTATGGTAGCACTGAGAAAAGCAGCAACCTCTACGTCCCTTTTTTTAGAAAATTGGTGAGGAATCTGAATCGGGTCGTGGGCTATGAATGCAACGGATTCGTATTGTTGGGCTTTAAAATCCAGAAAAGATTGCAGTTCTTTAGGATTCATGAAACGATCTTCCCGTCTTTTAGCATAATTTTTCGATCGGCCATGTTCGCCAATGCCTCATTGTGTGTTACAATTACAAAAGTACAACCGGTTTGATCCCTCAGTTTGAAGAAGACTTCATGCAAGGAGGTGGCATTCTGAGAGTCTAGATTACCACTGGGTTCATCGGCAAAAACAATCTTTGGATCATTGATTAAGGCACGGGCAACGGCAACACGCTGTTGTTCTCCACCAGATAATTCTTGTGGTTTGTGGTGGATTCGATCCGAAAGCCCCATTTGAGCCAATAATCCTATGGCCTTTTGTTTTAGTTTTTGACTATTATTTTTTCCTATCCAACCAGGCATACATACATTTTCAAGGGCTGTAAATTCTGGAAGCAGTTCGTGAAATTGAAATATAAAACCCAAATGTTGGTTTCTGAATGCCGCCATTCGCGTTGGATTCATTTTTTGTATGGCTGCACCTTCAATTTCTATCTTAGTTTTTTCGTTGGGATCAGCAGAGTCAAGGGTGCCCAATATTTGTAAAAGGGTTGTTTTTCCCGCACCAGAAGGGCCTACAATAGCAACAATCTCACCGGATTCTATCTTAAGATCAATTCCTTTAAGTACGGACAAATCGCCATAACTTTTAAAAATTTCACTGCAAGCAATTCCTTTATTCATGCTTTAAAATTAGTTTTTTAAAAACAATATCCATTTAATCAATCCTTCAATTTTCTTTTTTGTTTAATCCCAAATTATTTTGTTCAATAAATTTGTATATTTGATAAACAAAATAAAAAAGTGATTAAACAAGCATATTTTGCAGGTGGATGTTTTTGGTGTACAGAATCAATTTTTCAAAGGGTTAGAGGTGTTATAGAGGTCATCCCAGGTTATATGGGAGGACACATAAAAAATCCTACATACAGAGATGTTTGTAATGGAAACACCGGCCATACAGAAACCATAAAAATTCTATATGATCAGGATTTGGTGTCTTATGGTGAGCTTCTCGAGATCTTTTTTATGACCCATGATCCAACCACGCTCAACCGGCAGGGGAATGATGTGGGATCTCAGTATCGCTCTGCTGTTTTTTACAATAATTTTGAAGAAAAAATCCAAATTTTTGATTGTATCAGTCGGTTAGATAAAGAAGGTGTTTTTGAAAATCCCATTGTTACAGAAGCTAATAATGAAAGCTCTTTCTACCAAGCCGAGATAGAACATCACGATTATTATAATCAAAACACAGAACAACCTTATTGTCAATTTGTAATCAGTCCCAAGATCAAAAAGCTCGAATCAATTTTTAATCAATACACTATATAATAATGAATGACAATTTCAATATCGACACTTTCCCCATCACTGATGAGATTAGAATTAACTTTTCTAAAATCATCGATCTACTGGGGGAGAATACCGATAGAGAAGGTCTTGAGAAAACCCCTATGCGCGCCGCAAAAGCCATGAAATTTCTCACTGAGGGCTATGAAAAAGATCCAAAACAAATTTTACAAAGTGCCGTGTTCAACGAAGATTACAATGAAATGGTCATTGTTAAAGACATTGAACTCTATTCACTTTGCGAACACCATATGTTACCATTTTTTGGAAAAGCACATATCGCATATATTCCCAATGGTAAAATTGTAGGTTTGAGTAAAATTCCCAGAGTAGTGGATGTTTTTTCCAGAAGATTACAAGTTCAAGAGCGACTCACGGAGCAGATACTGGACTGCATCAACGAAACATTGCAGCCTGTTGGAGTTGGTGTTGTCATTGAAGCTTCTCACATGTGTATGATGATGAGAGGGGTTCAAAAACAGAACTCTACCACCACCACTTCAGGTTTTAGAGGATCTTTCAAGGAAAGAGATACCCGAAACGAGTTTTTAAAACTGATTACCTCAAATTTGAGCTAATCTTTATTTTTTTTCTCAAAGAGGAACTTTAAACCCATTCTACTTAGAAATTTTTTTTCAAACTCCCAAAAGAATTTGAATTGAAAAAAGATTGTGGCAACGACGATGAGCAAGATCTGATAAATGGGAAAGATGATCAATATCCTTAATAGGGTATAAATTACCCTTCCCAACGGAACTTCAACAAAGTCTGAAGGTTGAACCCCGAAAAATTCCAACACAGGGGCTGCCAGTTTTGCACTTGCAGACCCTGTGATAGCAAAAACGATAAAAATAACAGCCAACTGAGTATTGGATGTTATTCCCCATTTTTTTTTGAGGTTCTTAATCATATGGGGCTTATCCTAGGATTGAAATGATTTGCTCTCCCAGCTCAACACCGATTCTGTCTTGTGCTTCTAAGGTAGCTGCTCCAATGTGTGGAGTCAAAGATATTTTTGGATGCATCAGCAATTTCACCTCGGGTTTGGGCTCATTTTCAAAAGTATCCAAACAGGCAAAAGCCAGTTTGTTAGTCTCCAGGGCATCTACCAGAGAAACTTCGTCTACTACGCCACCACGCGCAGCATTGATAATGACCGAACCGTCTTTCATCATACCAAACTCTTTTTTACCGATGACATAATCTTTCTGTGCAGGAACGTGTAAGCTGATAAAGTCAGATTGCTCTAAAACATTCTCCATAGTGGTGGTTTCGATAGAAACTTTTAGTGATGCTCCGTTGAATAGGGAAACTTCTATTTCGGCAGCATCCATATACTTATCTGTGGCGATAACATTCATGCCTACTCCAAGACCTATTTTAGCTACTTCTTGGCCAATTCTTCCGAATCCAATGATTCCAAGTGTTTTACCGCTCAATTCGATTCCTTTGGCATAGGCCTTTTTTAAACCTTTAAAGTTTGATTCGCCCACAAGAGGCATATTGCGATTGGAGTCGTAAAGAAACCTTACACCACCAAAAAGATGGGCAAATACCAACTCTGCCACTGAGGAAGAGGAGGCAGCAGGAGTATTGATTACGCTTAGTCCTTTTTCGCGGGCATATTCCACATCAATATTATCCATTCCTACACCGCCACGACCAATGATTTTAAGACCCGGACAGGAGTCAATCAATTCTTTTCTTGCAGTAGTTGCACTTCTCACCAAAAGAACTGTAATTTTGTTCTCATTGATGTAATTGATCAGTTGTTCTTGATCGACATTGGTAGTGATGACCTCAAAACCGGCTTCAGTTAACACGTCAATACCGGATTGGGAAACACCGTCGTTTGCTAATATTTTCATTGTAGATTTATTGATTAAGCTTTTCTTTCAAATTCTTGCATGCAGTCCACCAAAACTTGAATGCTCTCAATGGGTAATGCATTATAGATGGAAGCACGGTAGCCCCCTACAGAGCGGTGACCTTTCAATCCACTGATATTGGCCTGATTCCAAAGCGGATCAAAAAATTCAGCTAGCTGATCATCTTTTAGGTTGAAGGTAGCATTCATATTACTTCGATCCTCGGTATGGGCGAAACCTTCAAACAAAGGGTTTCGATCAATCTCGTTGTATATCAGGGATGCTTTTTTTTCATTTTGAGCTCCTATACCCTCCAAACCTCCGTTCTTGCCGATCCAACGCAGATTAAGCAAAACAGTGTAGACTGGAAATACGGGTGGTGTATTGAACATACTTCCCGCATTGGCCTGCACCTCGTAGTTTAACATGGAGGGTATGACCCGACTCACTTTTCTAAAAGATGATTCTTTGATTACAACCAAGGTAACACCAGAAGGCCCCATATTTTTCTGGGCTCCGGCATAAAACATGTCGAATCTTGAATAATCAAAAGATCTCGAAAAAATATCAGAACTCATATCAGCCACCAAAGGCACTTCGGTATCTGGAAGCGATTTGTATTGGGTTCCAAAAATGGTATTGTTGGTGGTCAGATGAAGATAATCCAAGTCGTTGGGGATATCAAATCCTTTGGGTATATAATTGAAATTAGTATCTTTTGAGGAAGCGACCTCTACGACCTCTCCTAATTTTTTTGCTTCTTTAATGGCTTTGGTAGACCAAGTACCCGAATTGACATAACCCGCTTTGTTTTCCAACAAATTATAGGCTGTCATTAAAAATTGCAAACTGGCTCCGCCTTGAAGAAACATGGCTTTGTAACCTTTGCCCTCTAAACCTAAAAGTTTGAGGGAGAGGAAACAGGCCTCTTCCATTATGGCTTTAAATTCATTGCTTCTGTGAGATATTTCTATCAGTGATAAACCGATATTGTCCAGTTCTAAAACGGCTTTGGCGGCTCCCTCGATTACTTCCTTGGGAAGGATGGCGGGGCCTGCACTGAAATTGTGTTTTTTCATATCAATTTTTCAAAGTGCAAATATCATAAGTTCAGACCAATTACCAATTGAATAGAGATTAATTTTTACCAATTTTTTTAACAAAATCACAAACCAAAAAACAGAAGGGATTACAAGCCTTTTAGAAACTCCAGTGTATCCACACCATCGGCATAATCCCAAAGTTGTGGATTTTGGGCCTGACCAAAAGGAATGGAACCCTCAATATCTGCCTTAGAAACTATACACTGTATTTTTTCCCGCTGTTCAAGCAAGTGACTTTTTAATGGACTGAGTGTTTCATAAAATTCATAGTGTCCCGTGGCAATCGGTGAGGAGATGGCTTTATCCTCTCTAAGCATAAAAAAACCATTTTCCAAAAAGTCAAACTCACTCATTAAATAAACTGCCTTATTGTAATCATAATTGTTGGTATACTTGTTCATTTCAATCACATGGGCATAAGAATACAAACCTCCAAAAACCAAATCCAGATCAAAACCCTTGGATAAATATAGCTTGGAAACGCTTCGGCACCCCAATCCGTAATACTGCAGCATGTCTTTACCAAGATTTTCCATATCCTCTAGGGTTTCTGAGCCATTGATAACCGCAATTCCGTTTTTGTTTTTCCTGATGATGTGCGGATATTTAGAAAAATAATAATCGAAATACCTAGCTGCATTGTTGCTACCGGTAGCGATTACCGCATCAAACCCTTCCAATTGCCCATCGGTGAATGAGGTAAGGGATTGAAAAATCGGGTCAATACCTACAATAAAGGGAATCAAAATACTGTCTTTGGTGGCACATTTGACCAAGGCTCTGTTCCCGGAAATCCATATAGAAATAAGATCATGCAACCCGACCAGAGGAATATTACCTGCCATAATAACAGCGATGGTTTTAGGATTGCGATTATCCTTCAGTGGGTAGTTGCTTTCCCAACGAGCAATTTTATCGGGCTGAAGGGCACATCCCCAGGATTGTATGGCAGTTATACAGGCTTTTTTTTGGAACCAACCATTTTGAATTTGGGCGCGGTCAATCGCTTCGAAAAAAGTGTCATAACGAGAATCCAACTCAGAAATATGGCTAAAAAAGGATCCCAATTTTTCTAAGGCCTTAATTCTGTCTTTCAGTCCACTCATTTATTTGTAAAGAATATTAATAGGTCTTACTTTTGTAGTCAAATTTAATTAAACATATTCATTATGGCCATCATCATTACCGACGAATGTATCAATTGTGGTGCTTGTGAACCCGAATGCCCCAATACAGCGATTTATGAGGGTGCTGATGACTGGCGATATGAGGATGGAACCGATTTGAAGGGAGATGTAGTTCTACCCAACGGTAAAGCGCTTAATGCTGAGGAGGCCCAGATTCCTGTGTCAGACGAATTCTACTATATAGTTCCTGACAAATGTACTGAGTGCAAAGGATTTCACGATGAACCGCAGTGTGCCGCTGTTTGTCCGGTTGATTGTTGTGTACCGGACGAGGACAATGTAGAGACAGAAGAAGTGTTGTTGGGTAAACAACGCTTTATGCATCAAAACTAATTCCATTTTTTTATGAAAGCCGGAATTGTAGGCCTGCCCAATGTGGGCAAATCCACATTATTTAATTGTCTCTCCAATGCCAAAGCGCAGAGTGCCAATTTTCCTTTTTGTACCATAGAACCCAACATAGGAGTAGTAAATGTTCCGGACAAGCGTTTGGATCACCTGGCCGATCTGGTCAAACCGGAAAAAGTGATCCCGGCTACGGTCGAAATTGTCGATATTGCAGGATTGGTCAAAGGAGCCAGCAAGGGTGAGGGATTGGGCAATCAATTTTTGGGGAATATCAGAGAAACAGATGCTATACTCCATGTTTTGAGGTGTTTTGAGGACGACAATATCGTTCATGTCGATGGATCGGTAGACCCGATCAGAGACAAAGAAACCATTGATATCGAACTCCAATTAAAGGATTTGGAAAGCACCGAGAAAAGAAGGGATAAAATCCTAAGTGCTGCCAAAACAGGAAACAGGGAATCACAAAAGGAATTAGAGGTATTGGATCAGATTATTACAGCATTAGAGGCGGCACAAAATATAAGATCAATTTCCTTTTCGGACGAAGATCGTGCCAATTATGTAAACACACTGCAACTCATTACTGACAAACCGGTAATGTATGTCTGTAACGTCAGTGAAGATGCAGCGGTAAGTGGGAATGATTATGTAAATCAGATTAAACAAGCAGTGTCACAAGAAAACGCCGAGGTATTGATTTTAGCAGTCAGCATCGAAGCCGACATCAATGAATTGGACTCCTATGACGAAAGACAATTGTTTTTGGAGGATATGGGACTTAACGAACCTGGCTCCTCCAAATTGATCCGATCGGCCTATCAACTTCTCTCCTTGCAAACTTATTTTACTGCTGGAGAGAAAGAAGTCCGTGCTTGGACAATTTCAGCAGGGGCAACTGCACCCCAAGCCGCAGGGGTTATCCATACCGATTTTGAAAAAGGGTTTATTCGCGCTGAAGTGATCTCCTTTGACGATTACAACCGCTTTGGAAGTGAACAAAAAGTAAAAGAAGCTGGAAAAATGAGGGTAGAGGGGAAGGAGTATGCCGTTCAAGACGGTGATGTGATGCACTTTCGTTTTAATATTTGAAAATTATTCATCAAGCGATAACTAAAGCCGGATTTCGATTTCCTTCTTCTGAGTCCAGGAAATTACTCTGAAACAGAATCGTAAATCTGCACCTTTTTCCAAAGATGCTGAGCCTTTTCAATAAACAAAACATGGGAGGGATCAGCTTGATAAGCATCGTGTGTTTTCAGATCGGGAAAGCTAACCACCAAGCTGTAGGTGTAGGAAAAATCCACCACAGGCCGATTAGTCTCAGCAGGCTGACCGATATGAAAACTAACGACCTGAGGGGTACTGTATATAAACTCTTGAAGGACATTTTCGAAAGATCGTCTATCCTTTTGATCATCTGGATTTTTTAACCAGAAAAAAACCATATGGAGGAAGTCGCCTTTAATTCTTTCGGATTGGATATTTGGTTTCATAAGAATAGTAGTGCGTTAAGGTTGTAATTTTTTAATCATCGGGCAATCTAAAAATAAATAATCTAAAACCCTTTTAAATAGGGTTAAATAACGAAACTTCTCAACAATAAAATATTACAATTTGTTAATTTCTTTGGATGTAATCCATTCAAAAATTGGGCTTCAAATTATAATTTAGCATTGTCTTTATGGCCAAACCAACCCAATATACCGAAGAAAATATACGTTCACTCGACTGGAAGGAGCATATCCGTATGCGTCCCGGGATGTATATCGGGAAATTAGGAGATGGTTCCTCTCCCGACGACGGCATATACATTCTCTTAAAAGAGGTTTTAGACAATTGTATCGATGAATTTGTTATGGGTGCCGGAAAAACCATTGAAATTTCTATTAAAGACAACGTTGTCAGTGTAAGAGATTACGGTCGTGGTATACCTCTGGGAAAAGTGGTAGATGTTGTTTCCAAAATGAACACCGGTGGGAAATACGATTCCAGAGCATTTAAAAAATCCGTAGGCTTGAACGGAGTAGGAACCAAGGCCGTTAATGCTTTATCCTCCATGTTCAGTGTAGCGTCTTTTAGAGATAATCAAACCACCAATGCTGTTTTTGAATTTGGAAACCTCATTCAAGAAGACCCTGTAAAATCAAGCTCTAAAAGAAGAGGTACCAAGGTGGTGTTCGTGCCCGATACATCCATTTTTAAAAATTATAAATACCGATTGGAATACGTTGAGCGTATGCTCAAAAACTACGTTTACCTCAACCTGGGATTAACCATTGACCTCAATGGGGTAAAATTTTCTTCCGAAAATGGCCTAAAAGATTTACTTGAGGATCAAACCAATGCATCCGACCTTTTGTATCCCATCATTCACCTAAAGGGGGAAGATATTGAAGTGGCCATCACCCACAGCAGATCTCAATACAGTGAGGAATATCACTCCTTTGTGAATGGACAAAACACTACCCAAGGGGGAACCCATCATGCCGCTTTCAGAGAAGCGCTGGTGAAGACCATAAGAGAACATTTTGGAAAAAATTTCGACGCCTCCGACATACGAAAGTCCATCATATCAGCCATCAGTATCAAGGTCATGGAACCGGTTTTTGAATCTCAAACCAAAACCAAATTGGGATCCACCGAAATGGGAGATAAAATGCCCTCGGTTCGTGCATACATCAATGACTTTTTAGGGACTCAACTCGACAATTTTCTGCACAAAAATACAGAAACTGCAGAGGCCATTCGCCGTAAGATCTTACAGGCTGAAAAAGAGCGTAAAGAGCTTTCCGGGATCAGAAAATTGGCCAAAGAACGCGCCAAAAAGGCAAGCCTTCATAACAAAAAACTAAGGGATTGTAGGGTGCATCTGGGAGACTTGAAGAAAGACCGTCGACTGGAATCCACCATATTTATCACCGAGGGTGACTCGGCCAGCGGTTCCATAACCAAGTCGAGAGATGTTAATACCCAAGCGGTATTTAGTCTTAGAGGTAAGCCACTAAACACCTACGGGATGACCAAAAAAATCGTATACGAAAATGAAGAATTCAACCTTTTACAGGCCGCGCTCAATATCGAAGAAAGTATGGAGGACTTGCGATACAACAACATCGTTATTGCCACCGATGCCGATGTGGATGGAATGCACATACGTTTACTGCTCATCACTTTTTTCCTGCAATTTTTCCCTGAATTGATAAAAGAAGGGCATCTTTACATCCTACAAACACCCCTTTTTAGAGTCAGAGACAAAAAACAAACTTTTTACTGTTATAGTGAAAATGAAAGAAAAGAGGCCATTAATAAATTAGGTAGTAAACCCGAGATCACCCGCTTCAAAGGTTTGGGAGAAATTTCACCGGATGAGTTTAAGTTTTTTATTGGGGAAGACATTCGATTGGATCCGGTCATGTTGGACAAATCAACTACCACAGATGAATTATTGCAATTCTATATGGGAAAAAACACACAGGATCGTCAAAAATTTATCATCGATAATCTAAAAGTTGAATTGGATGTAGCCGAAGAAATGATATAATAAATGGATGATTTAGAGTTTGAAAAAATACCAGAGGGGGTAAATAAAGGTGATACACTCGTTAAAATTACAGGGATGTACAAGGACTGGTTTCTGGACTACGCTTCTTATGTTATCTTGGAACGCGCTGTACCAGCAATCTACGACGGATTAAAACCCGTTCAGCGTCGTATCCTCCATTCTATGAAGGACTTAGATGATGGCCGTTACAATAAAGTGGCCAATATCGTTGGGCACACCATGCAATACCATCCCCACGGAGATGCCAGTATTGCCGATGCCATGGTACAAATCGGTCAAAAAGATTTATTGATCGATACCCAAGGAAACTGGGGAAACATCCTTACCGGAGACCGTGCTGCAGCTTCCAGATATATCGAAGCTAGATTGTCCAAGTTTGCCCTCGAAGTGGTCTTTAGCCCCAAGGTCACAGATTGGCAGCTCTCTTATGATGGGAGGAAAAAAGAACCGGTTCATTTACCGGTCAAATTCCCTTTGCTGTTGGCACAAGGGGCAGAAGGGATTGCAGTGGGCCTTTCTACCAAAATACTCCCTCACAATTTCATAGAGCTACTCAACGCCAGTATTCAACACTTAAAAAGAAAAAAATTCAAGCTTTATCCTGACTTTCAAACCGGAGGAATCATTGATGTTCAAGGCTACAACGATGGGAATCGGGGAGGTAAAATCAGGGTCAGGGCCAAGATCAGTCAGATGGATAAAAACACTTTGGTCATCAATGAAATTCCCTATGGAACCACAACTTCCGGACTGATCGATAATATCCTAAAGGCCAATGAAAAGGGTAAGATTAAGATCAAAAAAATTGAGGACAATACTGCGGCCAGTGTAGAGATCATCATTCACTTGCCCAACGGTATTTCACCCGATAAGACCATTGATGCGCTATATGCCTTTACGGACTGCGAAAGTTCCATTTCTCCTTTGGGTTGTGTAATCATTGATAACAAACCCCATTTTATCGGGGTTAGCGAAATGTTAACCCTTTCCACAGATCATACGGTAACCCTCCTCAAAAAAGAGTTGGAGGTGCAGTTGGGTGAGTTGGAAAACCAGTGGCACCATGCTTCTTTGGAGCGTATTTTTATCGAAAACAGAATTTATCGAGATATTGAGGAGGAAAATACCTGGGAAGGGGTATTAGAGGCGATTCGTAAAGGACTAGAGCCTCATGTTTCGATTCTCAAAAGAGCTGTAGTTGAGGAGGACTTGGTCAAATTGACAGAAATCAGGATCAAACGCATCTCTAAATTTGACATTGACAAGGCCCAGCAGAAAATAGATGCCTTAGAAGGAGATATTGCTGAGGTGAAAAACCATCTAGCCCATTTGATTCATTATGCCATAAATTACTTTAAACATCTGATCAAAACCTATGGTAAAGGAAGGGAACGAAAATCTGAAATAAGGATCTTTGATGATGTTGATGCCAAAAAGGTAGTGGTAAGAAATCAGAAGTTGTATCTCAACCGAGCGGAGGGCTTTATTGGTACTTCGCTCAGAAAAGACGAATACTTGTGCGACTGTTCTGACATTGATGACATTATTGTCTTTACCAAAGAGGGAAAAATGCAGGTGGTTAGGGTAGACAGTAAGGTTTTTGTGGGTAAGGACATCATTCATGCGGCTATTTTTAAGAAAAACGATACCCGTACCATCTACAATATGATATACAAGGATGGTAAAAAAGGAAGCTCCTTCATCAAAAGGTTTGCCGTCAAAGGAATCACCCGAGATAAAGTATATGAAATGACGCAGGGCTCTCCGGGTTCGACCGTTTTGTATTTTACTGCCAATCCCAATGGCGAAGCCGAGGTGGTGACCATTCTTTTGCGAAATACCGGGAATGTCAAGAAGCTAAAATGGGATTTGGATTTTGCGGATCTACAGATCAAAGGCAGAGGGGTAAGAGGGAATACTGTGACCAAATACAACATCCTTCGGGTGGAATTCAAAGAAAAGGGGATGTCTACCCTCAAGCCAAGAAAAATCTGGTTTGATCCAACCATCAAAAGACTCAATACTGATGAGCGAGGAGAACTCTTGGGTGCATTTAAGGGGGAAGACAAAATATTACTGATCAATAAAGATGGAGATGCAAAGGTTGTCATACCCGAACTGTCCTTGCATTTTGACGATAAATTGATTTGTATTGAAAAGTGGAAGCCCAACAAACCAATTACTGCAGTCTACTTCGATGGAGAAAAACAGCGCTACTTTATCAAAAGATTCCTCATTGAAAGTGAATCAAAGGAAGACCGATTCGTCAAACCCGAAGGAGATTTGATTTTCCTCAATACCGACTGGCGACCATTGATTACGGTAAACTTTGTCAAACCAAGAGACAAAGATCCCATCCCGCCCATGGAAATCAATGCCGAAGAATTCATTGCTGTTAAAGGTTTTAAAGCACTTGGAAATCAACTGTCTCAACAAAAAATCAAAAACATAGAACTTAAGGAAGCCTTGCCCTATGACGATGAAGAAAAATCTATTGAAGAAATCGAAGTCAACGATCAAGAGGAGTTGAGTGCGGACGATGATTCGCAAATCAAATTGAATCTATGATTGTTTGGGTTTACCCCTTAGCTTCATATTTATAAATTCCACCCCCAACGAAAAAGTAATAGCGAAATAGAGATATCCTTTGGGGATTGATCCCACTTACTGACCCAATATTTCTGTATGCAACAAATGGGCTGCCTCTGCCAAAAGCATAAATTCAACAAATAAAGAAAAGAAAGCCCCAAAATTTGTATGGAGAGGTTTTGATTGACAAAATTTACAACAGGTTGGGCAAATAACATCATGATCAAAACCGAAACCACAATGGCAATCCCGAATAAGGCAGACCATTGCTAAAGCCCTGTGTGGTATAGATAGAGTCTACTTAAGAAAAAACAAGATTGATCAAAGTAATTTTTAGAATGGCTTCGGTCAGTATTGACTGTCGTCCCGTGTGTGGATTGATGATAATCTTCTACTCTTAATTCTACCTTATCATAAATTTCTTCGGTGCTTTTTCATAATAAGAACATTCCTCCCAAAAAAGGATTACTGTTTGTTCGGAAATTTCGGCATACATAAAATTTTGTTCATGTTTAACCTTACGGATCCCATAAAGATCAGAACCGCAATGCCCAAAAATAATACCAGCCGAAGAATCAATGGCACGGCCAATTGGATTCCAATGGCGCTCTTTTGTGTTTTTTGGGAGATAATTTTTCTGCTATGATTGACACGAAAAAAAATTTTGTCGATTCCAAAAAACGATTTCTAAAAAGTGAGTGTCAGCGGTAAAGACAGAATTTTTGCGTTAAAGAAAAAATTCCATGATCTATTTGATTTTCTTGATGGTACCCCGTTGCTTGTTGTCGGATTTACCCACCAAAGAATATTCAAAAGTATAGGTATTTCCTAAGGTCGATAGAATTTTGATTTGTACCGGACGTTTGTCTTGGTTGGACTTGGGGTTGAGTTTGTTTAAAATACATTCACAATCGTTGACCCATCGAATACGCGCAGAGTCTATTTTTCCTCCATAGGTCTCAATTTCAAGATCTTCTGTTCTAGAGAAATAAGAAGTTTTGATCTCACCGTTGATAAGTGTGCTAAATTCAAAAGATCCCGTATGAAATTTTTCACAATCTCTGTTTATAGAATAACAGGAATATAACAATAACGATCCAAAACAGACAACTAGGAGAAAACTATTTTTTGGGCGTAAATCTCTCAAAACTTCCATCACCATAAAGGTAAATGATTTCTCTTGGAGATGCACTTTCTTCAAAAGGAATTGACGATTTTTTTTGATTTTCAATTTTCTCAGCGGTTGGATATTCCTCAAGAAGGTTTCGTGGTTTATCCATTTCAAAAGGATTGAATAAATCACTTTTACTTTTTTGAGGGGTGGGAGTAGGTCTACCTAAAATAAGCCATTCCAACGTCACTTCGTCAAATGTCTCATAGACTTTCATTAAAAATTCCAAACTGGGTTTATTTCTTCCGGAGAGTATGTGTGAAATGGCAGAACGTTGTACACCTATTTTTGAAGCAAAAGCAGCTGCTGAAAGCTGATGATTGCTTATCATTTCTTCAATTCGTTCGACGATTGCATTAGTGTTTAACATTGTAAACAATTGAAAATACTTACGAATATATTAAAAATATTGATCCATACTACAGGGGTTTATAAATTAAAATTTATAATAATTTTATTGAAGTTTCCATTTTAAAATATTGATTTTCAATATTTTGTAATACAAAAAAGAAGTTTGGTATACAAATGTTTACAATTCCATTCATTTTAAGTGTATCTCGTTTAAGTTTGTAAATTTACAATGTTTAATATTGTAAACTTTGACTTGTTTACATTTGTAAAACATTT